>Ga0209262_10000100_pt1 | contig 55423 bp, 57 predicted proteins | sample Lowcelwee11metaG_FD_187171 | JGI IMG/M metagenome (GOLD analysis project Ga0209262, IMG submission 187171) | Freshwater pond sediment microbial communities from the University of Edinburgh, under environmental carbon perturbations - Low... | ecosystem: Environmental > Aquatic > Freshwater >... | reverse complement strand
GCGGGAGTCATCCCCCTTTAGATGTTTTTAGCTACAATACTTCTTATATCAATTTAAGAGAATCCCAATGATGATCACGGCAAATTTAATACTTACGATTATCGGGTTGTTGTTTCTCCTCATTTTGCTGGTTGCCCTTTATGTCTGGAGCAACAAGAGTAAAACAGCCGCTGAAGCAATACCCTCTACCATCGAGACGTTTGAATCGTTAAGCGCTATTATTAAAAATAGATACTCAAGTGCTAGAGAGTTAAATCACGCCGTTGAGATGATTTTAAGCCATTTTGGAACGATAACATCGCATACGATAGGCAAATATAAGCTTTTGCTCGAAGAGTTGTGTACCCATCCCCATACCGATTCGAAACTTATACTCCGGTTTGAAAAGACCCTTCGTATGAATAACCCCTCGTACACTCACGATATTGAAAAATCTCTTGCCCTTGGGCTTGCCCAAAGAGGGTGATATTAACGGATCTTGTAGGCGATCGGTACGCTAATACGTACCGATTTTGCAGGTTTTGGAAAGAGACCGGCAGAACTCTCTATAAGATTTTTTGCCGCATCATCAAGCAGTTCGAATCCAGAACTTTCGGTGATGGTAATTTGACTCACATCACGATTAGTATCCAACGTAAAGGTTACCGTTGTCTCCCCTTGTTGCCTCAAGCGTAATGCATTTTTAGGATATTTGAGCCGTTCCGCCAAAATAGCGCGAATGCGCCCTAAATTTTCTTCCTCATAATTTTCTTCTGTTTTCGGTGGTGGCGGCGGAGCTTTCGCTGCTGTTTGAACTGTTGTTTCAGGAGTTTTGGCGATGGGTGCAATGGCTGGAGCCGTTTGCGCAACTGCTGGCGTCGGTTTGTTTTGCACTAACATCGGTGTTTTAGGCGGTAGTGCCATTGGAATCTGCTTCGGTTTAGGAAGCGCTATAGCCTCTTCTTTCTTTTGTATCGGCTCAGGGGGGGTGATGATGGGGATACTTTGTGCAGATTCAGGGGAATTGAGCAAAATTTTAAGGGTCGTTTTTTCGGTTACAGTGGGGAGAACGTTATGCACTGCGCTGATGGCTCCGATTATGAGAGCTACCAGCGTGAAATGGATACCTACAGAGAGGAGAAAAGGGTGGGATGTGCGCACGTGTTCCAAATGAAATTTAGAGCTTGATTTCTACTTTTGCACCTGATCGGAGTGCATCCGTTGTTTTGTTCATATGTGCTTTAAATTTTTCTAGTTTAAGGAATTGTGTAATCTCTTTTTTTACTTGCTCATACGGAACTTTTTTATCTCCTTGCTTCATTTTGTCGCCGTTGGCATCGTAGAAGGCTTTCGTCTCTTTGTCCGTGACACTGATTTTATTCATTTGTTGTTTCATCCACATATCGACCGCTAAATCATTTTTTATTGCAGCATATTGAGCTTTAAATGCGGGAGTATTTTGAATACCGCTTTTGAGCACTTGGTCTTTTACGAGAGTTTGGTTGACAAGCTGATCAACCACTTGGCGTTTCATTTTCGGATCAAGTTTTTCAAATGTCATTCCCGGAGCAGCTTTGGATAAAAAACTATTTGCATCTTTGGTAGTGATCACTTTGCCGTTAACAGTTGCTAGAGTGGCGGGAGCGGCAAAAACGAAAGTAGAAGTTAGTGCAAATGAGGCAAGTGCAAGGGAAAGTTTCATAAAGGTTCCTTTTGGAAAAGTGTTAGGGCTATTATAGTATGTGTTTAATACGAAAAGGTTAAGTGGGAGAAATTAAAGAGTGGTTGGTGGACCCTAGCGGGATCGAACCGCTGACCTCGTCGCTGCCAGCGACGCGCTCTCCCAGCTGAGCTAAGGGCCCTTAAAGATGTAAGGAGCGCAATTATACGGCGTGTGCTCTTAAATGTCAATGCGCAACAAAAAAGAGTGCAATGGTAAAGTTTTTTTCGTATCGTGTCGATATAGTGGTATGAAAAATTTAGCCCTAATTATAATGTTCAGTGTCACAAGTGTAGTGTTGAGTGCGGAGGAATATACGATTCAGACGATCAGTGCCAAAAAAGAGGCTTCGATCACTCCCGCTTTTGAAAAGAAAGTACACAAAAGTGCTCTCCCCTCAACAAAGAAAAAAGAGGGGACGTGTAATGTGGTAACGGTAGGTAAATACCCATCAGCTGCGTCGGCACATCACGATCTAAAAAAAGCAAAAGCCATAGCCAAAGATGCGTTTATACGCCCCCTAGAGAGAACCACACCGCAAGCATGTGAAAGTACTGCGGCTGAAATGAAAACAAAAGTCGCAGAGAAAAAAGTTGAACAAAAAGTTACCGCCGCTCATACTCCGGTTGCGGCAGTAAAAAAAGAAGAACCGGCTGCAATGGTGCATGAAGCGGCAAAAACACCTGCAGCAAGCAGTGCCGGTGTGGCACATGCCGTTATTGCTCCAACTGTACAAGCGGAACCGTGTAAAGCGCAGCCTTGTGAAAAAGTTACCAACACGGTGTATCTTTACGATCGTAATATTGGGCGTAAAAGCGATATTCACGAAGCAATAGAGTATTATAAAAACTCACCGTACCACACTTTTAAGCCTGTAGTCGCTCAGCGCTGATTAAGGCTCTCGATTGACGGCACTGTAAAGGCAGTCGAGATCGATCTTGTGAATCTTTTTTACTTCGGCATGGAGAGACTCCAGTAACTCAGCAGAGTTTTCTCCGTCTGATGGATAGCAAATTGCGGCAGTTTGGATAGGTTTGCTAAAGATATCTTCTACCATTTTTTTAACAAAGCCGCATCCATATCGGTCGGTATAGGGCATAACGAAAAAGTAGTAATCGTCGCAATGGACAATAGAATCAGATGTACGTAGCAAGGTTTGAATGTTTGATTCCACTAATGTATGCGAAATATTTGAAAAATCGCAAAACAAAATTGTAAAACTTTCCGAACGGTTTTCATCCAGTCGATCCGATATTCCGATATTGAGATCAATCAACGATGCAAAGTCATAAAATGAAAACATTACCCCTGCCATTTTAACTCCTCAAAAAAAATGTTTGATTAGTATAGCGTTAATTGTCTCAAACTAATAAGGCTTTAAAATGAGTCGGAGTACACTCCTATTTATGTGATAGTAAGATGAAGAGTAAGAGGAGTTAACGAATATGCTTGAAGAGATAAAAAGTCTTCCCCCTCTGCCCGTTTCCATAGTACGGATACAAGAGATGTGTATGAATCATGATACGGATATTGATGAACTATCACGTGTTATAGAAAATGACCCGATGCTCAGTGCCAATATTCTAAAATCGGTTAATTCACCCCTGTATGGGATGAGTAAAGAGATATCTTCCATTTCTAAAGCGGTAATGTTATTCGGTATATCAATGATTCGGGGATTCGCGGCAGCAAGTGCTATTAAAAAATCGCTTCCAATTGATTTGAGTCCATACTCTGCAGGGATTGAAGATTTGACACGGGTCTCAACGGTACAAATGTCTTTGGTAAGAGAGTGGTATCGAAATGTTGATAAGGGTATGTTGCCATTGCTCCAAAGCAGTGCCTTCTTAATGGAACTTGGAAAGCTAGTCGCATCACTTAAAGTCATTGCATCCGGTAATTTGGAAAATTTTTCACAAGAGATTGCCAATAATGGGGATTTTGAAGAGGTGGAGCGGAAATATCTAGGGATGAGTAGTTACGAAATAGCCTCCGCTATGTTTGAACATTGGAATTTTGAGACAGCACTGATTGATACATTGCGGGAAATATCAAATCCATCAACACTAAACCCTCATGCGCAGGTATTGAGGGTAATTACCCAAGCGGTTAATTTACGAGACACGTTTAGTGAAGAGGGGGTGTCCGCAGCACTCGCGTTGATAGAGAGATTTGGATTAAATAAAAATGCGTTTGAAGAGGCAATCCAATCTATCAAATCGACTCAAGAACGACTCTAAAATAGATGTTTTAAATCGGTAAATCGAAAAAGTAGGCTAATCCGTAATAGATGCTGTAAAGACCGTAAATCAAGATGGCTAAGGCGGCGATTCGGTTCATCGTTTGACGAAACGCGATCTCTTTGAAAAAACTTACCGATTGCCCCAGTGCAAGAAGTGTCGGCACGGTGGCGAGACCAAATGCCGCCATAATCAACCCTCCGTCGATGATGGATGCAGATGCTGCCGCTTTTGCCGCAAAGAAAAAGACGAATCCGCATGGAAAAAAGCCGTTCATCACTCCTAATGCAAAAAAACTTCCGATACTTTTACTTTTGATTAGTCGTGAAAAAAGGGTTTTAAAAAGAGAGTTACTTGAAAATCCTCGCTCAAGCACGTGAATCAGCTTGGAAAGACCGAACATTCCCAAAGCCGTGATAATCATCACAATCCCTGCAAAAATGAAGAGGGTGCCGTGCAACTCCATACTTAGGGTGAAGAGTGATCCGATAGCACCAAAAATCATTCCCAGAATAACGTAAGAGCTGACACGTCCAATGTTATAGGCACTGTGTCGGATGAGTTGTGCACTGCGGCTCATTGATGCATCGATTTTGGTCGAACTGTAGGCGACGATAAATCCTCCGCACATTCCGATGCAATGACCGAAACTACCTGCGAAGGCGATAGAGATAATTAACCACCACTCGATACCGTGCATAATTAGACCTTTTAAAAGAGATCAATATTTTAAATAAATTTTGTTACAACAGTGTTAAGGTTTAACACAAATTTAACAGTTATATGAAACAATAGCATGAAATTATTAAAAGGGTTCGCGAATGAAAAAAGTTCTAATTACTATGGCCGCTTTGGTTTCTCTTGCAAGTGCTGATCAGCTTTTAAAGCTTAATGTCAGCGGTATGACGTGTCCTGCATGTGTAAAAAATGTAAAAGGGACGTTGAATGACGTCAAAGGGGTAAAAGAGTCGAGCGTTTATCTTAAAGAGGGACGTGCGGAAGTAAAAGTTGAAAATGGAATTAAACCCGAAAGCTTGTGTGACGCCGTCAAACAAGCGGGTTACGGGTGCGCAGTAGCTAAATAAAGTATTTTTGAGCATCGTTGCGGCTGAGGTCGCTTACGGTGCTTAATGCCACATCTTCAAAAATCAATGTTTGTTCCCCCTCAAATCCCGGTTTACAATACGCTAACATCAGTTTTGCCGCTAACATCCTATCGTTATCACTCGCATTGCGTGAGAGCAAGGAGTGGGGACCGACAAGCTCTGTTGCGATGTGAATATATTTTGGATTGTCTATCGCTTCGAGTATCTCATTATCTTCGGAATTGCGTCCGATAATGAGCTTTGCACCTTCTGGAAGACGAAGCTGACGACCGTATTTGAGTGTCGGGATATCGGCTATTTCAAAGGTGTCATGGGCAATAAAATCACGAATTTTACGAGAGAAATGCTCATCTGTCAGTAAGCATCCTCCGCCGGGTGCTTCGTAATCTTTAAGACCGAATTGCTGTGCCAGTTCCATTTGACGTTCTCGATTGCGTCCGGTAATGCCCTCGAGTTTGTCACGATTGACCCATCCGTTGGTTTCGGCAAGTGTCGGCTCCAGTAATTTTGCCGATAAAGGGCGCAGCAGCAGACCGTCGCAGTTACTGAGATTGAGTACTTTATCGAGAGATTCACGATTTTGGCTCATCGGACGTTGACCCAAAACTTCACCGCTGATGAGAAAACTGGCTCCCCACTCGTGCATAAGACGTTTGGCCACTTCGAACATTTTCGCATGGCAATCGATACATGGATTGAAATTTTTGCCGTAGCCGTATTTTGGAGTAAAGAGGACTTCGCGGATATATTCATCACGGATATCGACGCTTCTAAATTCGGCACCCACTTGTTCGCACATATTTTTCATATGGGCGAGACGGTCTTTGGTCGAGCCGAATCCGGTATTTATGTTGCAGGCAATCACTTCGATCCCTTGGTCGATAATGAGTTTCGCCGCGATGGTAGAGTCGAGACCGCCGCTGAATAATGCGATAGCTTTCATAATTTTCCTTCTTTAGGTGAGGGGGACGAGTTCGCCCCGTTTAAGGCGTTCGATTTTCTCACGAAATTGACGTATTAAATACGATTTTTGATCGAATGATACCGTATTTTGAGTTGTCACTTTTTTGAGTTCACGATTATAATGAGCACTCAAGAAAGTAATAAGTTCTGCCCTTATCCCCTCATCTCCCTCAAATGTCCGTATTCGATCATCCATCATTAATGCACTGAGCCTTGGATCATCAGAGCGACCTTGCAGGGCAGCTTCGAACTCGCTTGCATGGTACTGCAAGAGGCTTCCGTCAATAAAATTAAGGAGGGTATCTGTGACATGCGGACGTTCCAGAAGTGTTTTGATAAAGCTGAGTTCCCAAATATCGTGATGGGAAAAGTTGATCGGTTGAGCGGCAACATTTTTGTTGGTTCGTCCCAGTTGGATTAATGAAGGGGAAATTCCCAGTTTCGAAGCAACAAAAGGGCGATACTCTTCTTGAAGCAGCGGTGAGAGCGTTTTGAGAAAAGCGATATTCTCATGCAGTGCCGTCTCTTTGGCTTTGGGATCTTGGAGATCATAGGCACTAATCATCTCCGAGATAACAAACTCGATAAAGGGGATCGGACGGTGTAATAGGGCGTTAAGCTGCTCGATTTGGCCGTTTTTGATCATATCGGCAGGATCAAGTCCCCCCTCAAATAATACAACGCCTCCATCAAATCCTGACATACTCAAAAGCTTGGAGGCTTTGAATGCGGCAGCACGTCCGGCTTTGTCCCCGTCATACGCTAAAAATATTTTCGGCTCGCCTTTGCGTAACAGGGGCAAATGCTCTGGCGTCAGCGCGGTTCCCAATGTCGCGACAGCATGGGTAAATCCCGCTTGATGGAGCATCACGACGTCCAAATATCCCTCAGTTACGATGATCTCTCGGCGGCGATAGATCGCTTCACGGGCGAGGTGATAGGCATAAAGGAGGCGTGATTTATTAAAAATGGCACTTTGGGAGGAATTGACGTATTTGGCTTGATGCCCTGTAATCGTGCGCCCGCCAAATCCGACGATAGAACCGCTGGTGGAGTGGATGGGGAAGGTGATTCTCTCGATAAAACGGGCAAATAGCCGTCCATCATCCCCTCTTCCGATAGCTCCTTGCTCAACCGCTTCAACCGTCGGGAGTTTACGCTGTTCTAAAAATCGGAGCGTTTCGGGTGAAGTGGGGGCGTATCCGATTCCGAACCGCTCGATACTGGAGGCATAGATGCCTCGCTCGTGGAGGTAATCCATCGCCGTTTTATTTTGCTCTAAAAGTTTTTGATACCAGTCGTTAAGGGTTTCAAGGAGGTTGGAGCGTTTTTTTTGTTTCGTGTCATCGGTGTAGTGAAGGGTAAAGTTACTCGAAGCGGCCAGCTTTTCGATCGCTTCGGGATAGTTGAGCTTCTCATACTCCATAACGAACTTGATACTATCGCCGTGTGCGCCGCATCCGAAACAGTGATAACTTTGGCGTGAGGGGTTCACAACGAAGCTAGGGGACTTCTCATCGTGAAACGGACAGGGAGCTTTAAAGCTGCTTCCTGCGCGTTTGAGCTCGACATAGGTGCCGACGATATCGACAATATCAAGTCGGGCTTTAAGAGCCTCTATGGAGTCTTGGGTAATCATAAAGACATTTTAGCAAAACGGTGCTTTATTAATGTGTCTTAAATTGTCCAAGTTGGGTATTAAGTGCCTCTGCGGAAGAGGCGATCATTTCAACAATAGCGGAAAGTTCTTGCATCGATACCTCATCCCCCGTTGTGATTCCTTCTAGTTCTTCCATTTGGGAGAGCATCCCCTCAACGTGCTGAGCTATTGATTGAGAATTGGTAACACTTTGTACGGTAAGGGCATTGGTTCGCTCCATTTCACCGACGGTTTCATTGATATCTTTATCAACGCTTTCGGAGATGGCGGTAACATTTTTCATAGCGTTGGTATTATGGTGCATTTGGTCGGTTGCCTCAGAGATACTTTGGACGATGACATTGATTGTAGCGTTAATCTCCGTTAGACTATGCTGTGTTTTCTCTGCTAATTTTCGAACTTCATCGGCTACCACCGCAAATCCTCGACCATGTTCTCCTGCCCTTGCCGCTTCGATAGCGGCATTGAGTGCGAGCAGATTGGTCTGATCGGCAATATCACCGATGACGGAGAGGATATGTTTGACTTGAGAAGCCTCACCGTTGAGCTGATCGAGTTTGTTTCCAAGTTCTGCTTCGAGTTGGGTACTGTGAAAGATCGTCTCTAATAGCTTTGAGAGCTCTTTTTTGCCGTGATGAAGCAGTGCGAGAGAGTGGTTCATCGTATCAAGTGTCAACGAAAAGTTATTGACCCCTTCTTCGACAATAATTTGAACTGAGCGTGCCTGTTCAGAGGTGGTATGGGTTATCTTATGGCTTTCATGTACCCGTTTTTTAATTTGTTCATTGATAGTATCCAATTTTATCGTCGCATCCAGATTGGTACCGGCAATTTTCTTGGAATTTGAAATGGAGCGCTCGATTTCTGCCACAAAATGGTTAAGGGTATTCATCATCACCCCTGTCTCGTCACGGGCAAAACCGCGAAATGATTTTGTAAGATCAAAAAGATCCGTTTTCAAATTATCGGTAAGACTTTTTACAGGGCGGGTTACTTGCGCTACAAGAAGGGTTATATTTAACGCAGAGATGAGAATTCCTATAATAGCAACGGTAATATTTTTAGTGAGCAAAGTTGCTAAATCGAGATTGGGTATCGATACGATCAAAATCGTATTCAGCAAGACAAGTAAAATGATATTTCCCGTAATGGTCGTGAAGATGGAAAGTGCCATTTTTTTCCCAAAAGAGATAAAAGGGAAACGTTCACTCAAAGGAACTTGAACTACCCACTCTTCGAGCCGTATAACAAATAAAATGAAGATGGGGATGATAAAGAGTAAAAGCAACGGAAGAACAGCTATTTGGGCCAATATAAAACGCTCGTATGCGATAAAAGGTTTCCCCCACAATACGATGACAGGACCTAATGCGGTATAAAGAAGCTGACCGAATAAAAACCAATAGGGAAGTTTGGAAATAAGTGCGGCGGCTTTGTTATCGGCATGGCTACTTTTCATAAGGGTTTCGATTTTGAAAAGGGCATGATTGAATCCGAAAATCATAGCTGAGGTTGCAACGGCGATATAAAGCCCCATCGGAACTGAAAGCAAGATGGAAATCAACTCATCAACTGTGAATAATTGGGAAAATGCCAATAAAAGGATCCAAATAACGGGGGGAACCATCATTCCAATAAATACTAACAACATTAAGGTTTTACGCGAATTCATTATAGTGCTCCGAAGGTATTCATGACCAATGATAACAAAGAATAGAATAAAAAGTACATATACAGAGAAAATTACGGTACAATTCGCATTCAAAATTTTAAATAGAAAGTAGGTGATGTGAATGCCTGGAATTATCTTACGCCAAGATGATAACTTTGATGCTGCTTACCGCCGTTTCAAGAAACAAACAGATCGTAATCTGATTGTTACTGAAGCCCGTGCTCGTCGTAACCATGTTACAGAGACTGAAAAACGTAAACAGTTCAAAATCAGCGCTCGCAAAAAGATGTTAAAACGTTTGTATATGATGCGACGTTACGAATCTCGCCTGTAATTCCTTGCGCTTCGGCGCTTGGGTTACGTGTGCCCTTTGGGTGCAACCCTCTCAACTCCTCCAACTTTTTCCTTTGTAACAAAACCTTTACTAACCGTATGATAAACTTCGTATAACAATTTTTGCACAAGGCTACATTATGCTCTTTAGCGCACCCCTCAAAACCAATTCCAAAAAAATCATGCTCTTAGGTTCCGGCGAGCTCGGCAAAGAAGTAGCCATCGAGGCACAGCGTTTAGGGATCGAAGTGATCGCGGTAGATCGTTATAAACACGCTCCTGCTCATCTTGTTGCCAACCGATCTCATGTCGTGAACATGCAAGATCAAGAAGCGGTTTTAAAAATTATCCGTAAAGAGAAACCCGATTATATTCTCCCGGAAATCGAAGCGATCAGCATTGAGGCATTGTTCGCGGCTGAAGCGGAAGGGTTTTGTGTTATCCCGAACGCCGAAGCGGTTAACAAAACGATGAACCGTAAAAACATCCGCCGTTTTGCAGCAGAAGAGTTAGGTCTTAAAACCAGCCGTTATCATTTTGTGAGTACGTACGAGGATATGTGTACTGCTGCGGAAGATGTCGGATTCCCATGTGTTATCAAACCTGTGATGAGTTCATCCGGCCATGGGCAAAGTATCGCCCACAGCCCGTTTGATTTGGAGCACTCATGGGAGATTGCCAAAGAAGCACGCGGAGATGCGAGTGAGCTAATAGTCGAAGAGTTTATCCGTTTTGATTACGAAATTACGTTGCTCACGGCACGTAACGGGGTAGAGACCGTGTTTTGTGAGCCGATCGGACACATCCAAAAAGACGGTGATTACATCTACAGTTGGCAGCCGATGGAGATGTCCAAAAAAGCGCTCAAACGTTCTCAAAAGATCGCAAAAGCGATTACTGACGGTTTGGGCGGCAAAGGGCTGTTCGGTGTTGAGTTATTTGTGGCAGGCGATGAGGTTTATTTCAGCGAAGTGAGTCCTCGTCCGCACGATACGGGGATGGTAACGCTTATCACCCAAAGTCAAAGTGAATTTGCCCTTCATGTACGTGCCGTGCTTGGATTGCCGTTAGGGTTTACCTTCTACGGTGACGGTGCGAGTGCGGCGTTTAAATCGACTGTTGAATCGCATGAGCCGGTGATTGATGTTGCCGATGAGCTGTTTGATGATAACAGTTTTGTCCGCGTATTCGGCAAGCCCGAAGCGCACATCGGGCGACGTATGGCGGTGGTTTTGGTGTTTGACAAAGTGAACAAAGCACTCAAAAAAGCGAAAAAATTGATCAAAAAAATCAAGGATGCATGATCGGATGAAGATTGTTATCCTTGACGCACTAACCTACGGTGATACCTCGTTAGCGGGATTTGAATCTCTGGGTGATGTGGTTGTTTATCAAACAACATCTGCCGATGAGACGGCTCAGCGTGTACGAGAGGCGGAAGTGATTGTTACGAACAAAGTGGTGATTAGCGATGCGGTGATGGAATCTGCACCGTCACTCAAACTCATCTGTGTCGCCGCAACGGGGACCAATAACATCGATCATGAGGCGGCGGTACGTCGTGGAATCCGTGTCAAAAACGTGGCGGGGTACTCGACCGATGCGGTGGTACAACACACATTTTCGATGTTGTTTTACCTCATGGGGCATAGTCGTTATTACGATGAGTACGTTAAAAGCGGTGAGTGGCAGAAGGAGGCGGTATTTGCCCATATCGGTCCCTCGTTCAGTGAACTGCGGGGTAAAACATGGGGGATTATCGGACTGGGTGAAATCGGTCGAAATGTGGCACGAATTGCATCCGCATTTGGTGCTAACGTCTGTTATTACTCCACCTCAGGGAAAAATGAGAATGCAGAGTACGAAAAAACGACCCTCAGCCGTTTGATCGAAAACAGCGATGTCATCTCGATCCACGCACCATTGAACCAATCAACTGAAAATTTGATCTCCCACTCCGAACTGTTGCAGATGAAAGATGGTGCGGTACTTTTAAACCTTGGTCGCGGTGGAATCGTAGACGAAGATGCCCTCTCTGTGATCATTGACGTCAAACCGATTTATGTCGGTTTGGATGTATTGGTGAAAGAGCCGATGAAAACACCTCACCCTCTTTTGGCAGTCAAACACCCTGAGCGTCTCTATATCACTCCCCATATTGCGTGGACATCCCGCGAAGCGAGAACACGCCTGATCGCCTCTACGATTGAAAATATCAAAACATTTGTAACAGAGTAGGCAAGAAAAAAGCGATCCCTAAAAATACGACAGACGTTGTAAATACCTCTACCGTTACGGTACGAGGTGAACAATTGTAGAGGGATGCTAGATTGACGTTCGCCACGGCGAGCGGGACAATCAGTTCTAAAAACAAAATCCCTTTTACCGTCGCATCCATTTCGATATACTGCAATACAGCAAAAGCAATCAACGGGATTAATAGAAATTTTGTTCCGTTGACCCATGCGGTGAGTCGCAGGTTTATCTCTCCTAATTTAATCCCGTAAAGATAGATTCCAAACAACACTAACTGCATTGTCATCGAAGCATAAGCTCCCATCATCAGTGTTTTATCCACCGCAGGGCTGGGGACGTATCCTATGAGATTGAGGGCGATGGCGACCATTGCTGCCCAAAGGACGGGAAGTTTGAGGATATTGAGGAGAGAGCCGCGTACGCTGAATTCTCCGCGTGAATAGTAAAATACTCCGATTGTGTAGACGACAAAAACATTGACAAGATTTATGAGCGTCGTATAGGGGATACTCTCTTCTCCAAACAAAGCGATCCCAAGCGGAATCCCGAGATTGCCCGTATTGCCGATTAAGGCCGCGACGGTGGCGATAGAGCGTTCTTTGGGGTCATTGAAAAGGAGACGTGCCAGCGGAATCATAAGGAGCAAAGATACCAACGTAATCCCAAGATAAAGAGCGGGAGCAAAGAGAAGTTCTGTATCGATAGGACGTTTAAGCAATCCCCAAAAGGTAAGAAAAATTTGTAAAAAATAAACACTGAGAAGAGTAATGGTACGGTCATCTATTTTCTCTTTAAATGCCCATTTTGCACCGAAACCGACAGCGATAAAGAGGTAAATACCCATAATGGAAAATAATGTTTGCATAGTCTTTTTTTGATAGGTATTGTAGCGAAAAATGTTTATCGGTATTGATAAGTATCGGAGGTCAGAATCTCTTTGGCTTCTAAACTAGGCAATGGTTTGTAATAATGGTACCCTTGCGCGATTAAACACCCTTCTTTTAGTAAAAACTTCCCTTGTTTATCGGTCTCGATTCCCTCGGCTACAATGTTGAGATTTAGCCCTTTACACAGGTGGATGATCGATTTTACGATTTCACCATCCGCTTGATCTTCGGGGAGGTTGTCGACAAATGATTTGTCGATTTTTAATTTATTAATCGGCAAATTTTTTAGATAGGCGAGTGATGAGTACCCCGTTCCGAAATCGTCTATTGCCAATTTAAATCCCATTTCCGAGAGCTGCATGAGTATATTTTTAGAATAGTCGGGGTTATTCATGATAATGCTTTCTGTGAGTTCCAGCTCAATCCATTCGGTTCGGCAATTATATTTTTTTAAAATTGTGGGAACAATTTTTTCGAGATTACCGTGAATTAGCTGTTTCGCTGAAATATTGACTGCAATATAACCCGGATTTAATCCCTCACGTTCCCATTCAGTTATCTGTCGAGAAGCCTCTTCTATCACCCATTCACCGATTTCGATAATAAGTCCCGTCTCTTCGGCAATAGGGATGAATTTGAGAGGGGATACAATTCCGAATTCCGGACTATTCCACCGTATCAGTGCCTCAAAGCCGATTACTTTTCCAAGTGACATATCGACTTGCGGCTGATAATAGAGCATGAATTCGTGATTGGTGAGGGCTTTGCGTAAACTGTTTTCCAGTGTTAGTCGCTCATAGACTTTTTGTGTCATCTCCTGCGTATAGAACTGGTAGGTATTTTTTCCCTCTTCTTTGGCTTGGTACATCGCCGAATCAGCATTTCGGAGTAGCTCTTCGGCACTTTTAGCGTCGTTTGGAAAAAAGCTTGCACCCGCACTGCATGTGATAAAAATTTCATATCCACCTACGTTCATCGGATCGGCAAGTCTCTCTAAAAAATCTTTGATAATCTCTTCCGTATCGTTTTTAGATTGTGCTTGCTCCACGATGATAGCAAATTCATCTCCGCCGAAGCGGGCGACTGACTCTAATCCTATTGTTTTTTCGAGACGCTCCGCCACCTTTTGTAAAACACCGTCCCCGATACTGTGGCCGAAAGAGTCGTTGATCTCTTTGAAACGATCTAGATCGATGAACCATATGGCAAATGGCTGGTTTAGTCGAATGTAGCGGTTGAGTTTTTCCACAAAATTAAGTCGATTAGGGATGCTTGTCAGTGAATCGTAGTGTGCGGAATGATCCAAAATATCTCTTTGTTTGAGCAGAATGGTTTGCTTTTCTTCAAGTGATGCTAGAGCGTTTTTGAGATTCTCCTGCGTGGCTAAGAGGCTATTTTCTGCTCTCTTGATACTTCTTGAGACGAAATAGGCCAAAATGACGAGGAGCAAAAATGTTACGATAATGACCAAAACAAGCATGACTTTTGCGTTGTTCAAATGTTTTTCTGCCTCCTGCGATTTGGTAAGCTGGAAGGTGTAAAGTTCGTCAAGGAGAAAATCTTCATATTGCTTAAGATAGACGATTTTGTTATTCAGATCTCGGATCTTAATATAGTAGGCGCTGTTTTCATTGGCGTTAAGCCCTTCTCCGAGACGTCGTAATAGTGATTTTTCCATCATATTTTGTTTCGAAAATAGCTCTGCATCCAAAATGTTTCGTACCTGATCAAGTTCTGAGAGGATGATGTGTTTAAATTCAATCCACTCTTTTTTCTCTTGGATCTTCGGAGTTAGTGCTGCAAAATGTTTTTGAAACTCTTCTTGGGACTGGAGGAGGGTTTGTTTTTGTTGTTCTAGATCGGATGTGGTCAGTAGCCTCTCAGTATCGTATTTGAGAACGAAAAGGGACTCGTACGCCGATTTGCTAAGTTCATGATCTGCTGTTATTCGTTCGTAATCACGCAGTAGTAACACTAAGAGTGTTCCGACAATGATAGATCCCCCCAATATGGTTACAAGGCTCAGATTGGCAATTTTTCGGAGTGTCATCGTATTTTGCATAGTTAATTAAGCGAAGACTTATAAAAAGAACTTTGCTTTTCCCGTCCGATTCTATTTGTAATTTTTTCCCATTCTGCAGCCGCTTTATTCATCGCTTCTTGCGGTTCCATCTCTCCCATAAGGGCTTTGTAGGCATATTCGTCGATTGCCCGATAATACTCTCCGGCTCCGGGAATCGTAATGTCGTAAACAACGTTCGGATTTTTCAATGATACGGTGATTTCATCGAGATACGCTTTGGCCGAAGGGGTAGAAAACCCTGCGCTGTTCCACGAAGCGGGATCGTTAAAATGAGAATAGCGAGAAGGGTTGACAGCTGTTCCGTTCGTTGCGGTCAGTTTTTTGGTCATCTCTTTTGAGGTCATATGTGCAGCAAAAGCAAAGGCCAATTCTTTGTTTTTGGACTCTTTGTTGACCAAAAACATCCAGTTTCCGCTGATAGATGAGACATTGTTGGGGCGTTTGTCCCATAGAGACTTTCGGGCGTTGTAGACGGTATCCGAACCCGGTATCTGGGCATAACCGACGTTGTCTTTGACGATGGAGACCGGTGAATTGGCGGCAAAAATTCCCATATCGGCCCAATCCATAGCCATAGCGACCTCTCCCGATGCAAAAGCGTTACGGACATCATGCCCCGCAAAACTTGCCATCCCCGGAGGGCCAAACCGCATGAAATCGATATAGTCTTTTAATGCTCTCACAAATGCAGGATTGTTGATGCGGGGCTTCATTGTCTCAGGATCAAAATAATAGGCTTTGTCATCGGGATGTTTGGCGTATGCGGCGGCCTGAGCGAAAAATTGGAGCATAGAGATATCGTTTTTAACTCTCAACCCCGCCATTCCGTATTCCGGTTTTCCGTCATTGTCCCAATCCCAGCCGTTGAAAAACTCAGCTACATCCCGAAATGATTTCCATGTTTTAGGAGGTGTGAGGGGGTAGCCATACCGATTTTGGAATGCAGTGCGATTTTTCGGATTCTCAAAAAGATCTTTCCGGTAGTAGAGATTGATACAGTCGCCATCATACGGGAGTCCGTAGCTTTTATTGTTCCACGAGAGGACACTATTGCGGTAAATAGGGAGAATATCTTCCCAGTCGATCTGTTTTTTGATTGATTCGGGGATCGGCTCAATATGGTTATTCCCTAAAAGGGTGCCGTTCCACATTGAAATCACGACAAAAATATCGTAGTTGAGATTAGGGTCTGTGAGTGATTGATCAATTTTCTCAATGGTTTCATTCCAACTAGGGGTGACGACGCGAACCTTTCCCCCTGTTTTTTTTTCGAATGCTTCGACTTCATCCAAAATCGGTCCACGTATTAGTCTGGCTTCAAGTGTCGGGACGATAAGGACAATAGATTGCCCTTCGTAAGCTCTCTTAAGAACAGGTTCAGAAGCGGTTTTATTGTTGTTTTGACATCCGGAAAAAAACAGAAAAGTAGTGGAAATAAAGAGTGCAGCAATAAAATAGTTTTTCATTCGAGGCTCCCTCGGAATATTTTAAATCCTAGAACGGTATCGACAGCGATAGATGTCGCTTTCGCAATCTAGCTGATTTTATAATAGGGTATATTTTTTTCACCTTAATGGGGTTTTCTCTTAAACTTTTTCTTTCGCCTATTGTGTTGAGCAACTCCTAAAATCGCTTTCGCTACAATCCCTTACGAATAAAGATTGCATTTGAACGATAGCGTGATTAAAAAGGTTTTGTATGTCAAAAATATTGATTATCGGCAGCGGCGGTGCGGGATTGGTGAGTGCGCTATCAGCACACGATAATGGTGCCGAGGTGATTGTCGCTTCGAAAACATTGCCGACCCGTTCCCAAACCTCAATGGCGCAAGGGGGGATGAATGCGGTTTTAGACACCAATGATTCCATCGAAAACCATATTTCCGATACCCTCAGTTCCTCTGCAGGATTAGGAGATGAGAGCCGTATTACATTTTTGTGTTCTCATGCTCCCGAAGCGATTCGCTGGTGCAATAGCATAGGATTACCTTTTAGCCGTGATGATGGCGGAGAGATTGCCCGCAGACGGCTCGGAGGAGCGAGTGCTCCACGAGCGTGTTACGCACAAGACTACACAGGGCTTAAACTTCTTCACACTTTGTATGATCAGTGTCTTAAAGCGGGAATAGAGTTTAAGCACGGGCGATTTTTATTGAATCTCATCGTGGATCACGAGACTAACCGTGTGTTAGGGGGAACATTTTTGGATATCGATTCGGGTGAAGTGGAAGAGATCCGCGCCGATGCGGTGATTTTGGCTACGGGCGGATACGGTGCATTGTACGGCAAACACTCCACTAACTCGGTTCAAGCGACTGGGGATGGGTTAGCAGCGGCGGTGCGTGCTGGGGCTCGTTTAGCGGACATGGAGTTTATCCAGTTCCATCCGACGGCGCTGAAAGGTTCTTCTATTTTGATCAGCGAGAGTGCTCGCGGTGCAGGAGGATACCTTCTCAACGGTGAAAATGAACGGTTTACCGACGAACTCGCACCACGAGATGTCGTGGCTCGGGCAATTCATGATGAGATCAATAAGGGTGGCTTGGCTTATCTTGATATCCGCCATCTTGGCGAAGCATTTATTAACCATGAACTTCCCCAAGAGAGAAAACTAGCACAGCTCTATGAGGGGATTGATCCGGTAAATGAACTGATACCGATCAAACCGGCTGCTCATTACAGTATGGGGGGAATCGAGGTGAATGCCGATTGTATGAGCAGTGTTAGCGGTTTATTTGCCGTCGGCGAATGTGCAAACCATAAAACACATGGTGCTAACCGTTTGGGGGGGAATTCACTTCTTGAGTTGGTTGTCTTTGGCCGTTATTGCGGAGAAAAAGCGGCTGAATACGGAGCTAAAAATCTTGTTTCTTCATCAGATAACCCACAGTTAGCCAAAGATACGAACTTTGTTCGCGGGGTGATGTATTTCACTAACCAGATCGATTTTTACCAAAAACAGGAGATGCTCGCCAATATCTTCTATAACAACGTCGGGTTAGTACGTGATGATATGGGGCTTAAAGCGGTGCTGGGCGCAATCCGACAGATGCAGAAAGAGTTGCCGTTTATGGGACCGCGCGACAAGTCGAAAATCTGCAATACCAATTTGGTCGAATTTATCGAATTCGGAAATAAGATCGAGTTGGCGGAGATCATTGTCGTGAGTGCAATCAGCCGTGTCGAGAGCAGAGGAGCCCATTATCGGGTCGATGCACCTGTGAGCAATGATCGGATGTTTGGAGCTCACACAATTACATGGAAAGAGGATGGAGTACTATGCGCGGATTTTATACAATGAACGAAGATATAGAGGATGAATATGATGACGAAGAAGAGTACGAAAAAGAGTGGTGTGACTGATGTGTGAACATATAAGCGCGGCGTACTGCGCGTGGGTTTCCTGCCGAAGGAAACACAGCGTTAGCGTAGTCAATCGGGATTTTATTCCGATGACGTATAAAATAAATGGTTGGTGTGACTGATGGAAATATCTATTTTACGCGGTGAAGAATCACAAGTCTATAACGTCGAGATAGAAAACATTACCCTCTTGAGTGTTTTAAATCACATCAAAACAAAAATTGATCCGTCGTTAACCTATTCTCATGGATGCCGAAGCGGCGTGTGTGGAAGCTGTGCCGTCCGAGTGAATGGACGTGAGCAGTTGATGTGTGAATACAAACCCAGTGATGGCGATGTGATTGAACCGATTCGAAATGCTCGCGTAATTCGGGATTTGGTGGTGGACACATCTTCTATCGAGTATTTTAATTTACGCGCCAGCGCTTGGAGTGAAGGTTCGCGTGAGGGATGTGTTAGCGAAGAGGAAGCGAGCCGTATCGAGACGCAAACGGATTGCATTCTGTGCGGATCGTGTTACAGTGCATGCCCTGTCTATGCCGTAAATCCTGAATTCATCGGTCCCTTTGCCCTCACTCGTGTGTGGCGCTATGTGAATGATGTACGCGAAGAGAAGAGTGATGGGAAAATGGCGGCAGTTCAAACCAATGGAATATGGGATTGTACCCTCTGTGGAGCCTGTGTTCCCGTGTGTCCACAGGGTATTGCACCTGCTCAAGATATTCGAATGTTGCGAACAAAAAGCGGTATGCTAGGGTTTCCAGATCCGACGATGAATTTCGGAGGAGGTTTTGATTTGGGTGGATGGGACTTTTAAAACATTAAGGTTTGGTTGTGTTATACTAACTGCTATAAATATAAAGTTTGTACAGGACAGATACAATGGCATCAGAACATTCTCTCGATATTTCCGCAAAAATTGATCTTCAAGCGTTCAAAGACGCAATAGCCCAAGCTGAAAAAGAGGTTATAGGGCGTTATGATTTTAAGGGGGTTGTGTATGAAATCAACTACCGGGAAAAAGAGAAACAACTTATTCTTCTGGCTTCCAGCGATAATAAATTAGACGCTTTGAAAGATATTGTTGTTGCCAAACTTATTAAACGGGGACTCTCTTCAAAAGCACTCAATGAACTTAAAACCGAGGATGCTAGCGGTGGAAGCCGTAAAATAACTTACAAAATAGTTGATACCATTGATGCCAAAGAGGCTAAAAAAATTCAGGCTGAAATCAAAAATCTAAAAACAAAAGCGACGGTTGCCATTGAAGGGGAACATATCCGTGTTAAGTCTAAACAGATTGATGAACTTCAAAAAATAATGGGTGCTATTAAGGCAATGGAGTGGGAAGCTCCGCTTGTCTTTGATAATTTCAGATAAGAGTTTGAAATGAAGCAAAAAAAGTACAAACGGATTGATAAGCGCCTCATTACCGAAGGGTCACAAATCGATTTTAACCTTTTTTTGACGAATGAATCTAAAAATGCTATGACTATTTTTCTACAAAGCGACAGTGCTGTAGATGGGGATACTAAAGTAAAACTTCGTGAAATCGAGATACTTTATATCAGCGAAGATGAAGAAGCGCGATATCAAGCGTATGTCGATAAACATCTCCAGAGTATAGCGAGAAACAGCGATATCCCAACGGAGCAAAAGGCCCGTCTGGTTTATGAAAAAGCGTCTGAAATGATTGATGCAATGTTTAACAATCCGGAATCGCTGAAAAATGTTGAAAATGCTCAACCGGTTGTCAACAACTTTATCGATATTATCCTCAATGATACCAGTGCCGTTGAATCATTAATGAAGATTACCGCACATGATTACTATACTCATACCCATTCTATCAATGTCAGTATTTATACTTTGAGCTTAGGCTCTTTTTTGGGTATACAGGGAAAAGATTTGGAAACGCTCGGAATGTCAGCTATTTTGCATGATCTCGGGAAAAGCAAGATCGATTACGAGATCATCAATAAAAACGGTAAACTGACCGATGATGAATTCACTCAGATGAAAAACCACCCCGCATTCGGTCATGAGATTGCATTAAAATTAGGTATAGAAGATGAACGGATATTGACCGGCATCCGTCATCATCATGAAAAGATCGAAGGGGGCGGTTATCCTGATAACATCAAAGGGGAACAGATTAGCCAATTTGCCCGTATTATCGGTGTCTGTGATGTATTTGATGCACTCTCTACCAAGCGATCTTATAAAGATCCTATGACCTCTTTTGAATCTCTTAAGCTGATGAAACAGCAGATGGCGGGCCATTTGGATATGGATATAGTGAATGCATTTATCAAAATGTTACATAATCAAGGAAAATCATGAAAAAAATGACTATCGCCGATGCGGCAGAGTATTTTAATGTTTCCAAAGAGGCGATTCATAATCGGATTCGACGGGGAAGTTTGGATTGTATCGTCGATAACGGAGTTAAATATGTTGCAATTGAATCGGCAAAAAGCAACGCTTCGGCTAACATAGCGAGCGATAATCGTTATACTCACTATATCGAGCAGGAAAATGAGCGGCTCCGTGAAAAAGTAGATGTCCTTGAAAAAGAGACCACCCGGTTACGTGATCAGCGTGAACAAATGTTGATTGATGAACGGATTAAAGTGGAACAAATATACAAAGAGCGCGATGCACAGCTGCGTAGCGTGTTGCATGTGGTAGCAACAAAATTTCTCTCCCATGCTTCCGTAGATGATGTAATGGAAGAGGCAAGAAGTGTGGATGCTATCAATGTCGATGTCGTTGACACAGAAATCGATGAGTGGGTTTCTTTGAAATCATTTTTAAAACTCAAACGTTATAACGATAAAGAGAAAAAAAAGATCAAAAATCGCTTTGAAGAAGTGATGGGGGATGATGTGAGGCTTAGCCTCCGCAACGGAAAGATATTTCTGAACCCTTCCGAATACGATTACTCGGATTTGTTGCGTTAGGCAACGATTGAAGTGAAACAAATACGTATTTTTCGACGATATGATGAAAGTCACCGATCATCGTTTGTAGAAATTGAAAAATGGCTTTTAGACGTCGGTGACGTTCTTGAGTTTGATCTATTTCACAGTGAAGGGAAATTTTCGGAAAAAATACTTTTTTGGTCTAAACATACGAGTATAGATGAGGAAATCAAAACAAAAATCGATCAACTTCACTCCCTCTACATACGTCAAAGGGATCTTCCCCTATACAATCTGTTTGTAGATAAAATCGTTCAGGCGGTGGCTCGAAACGAACATATACCAATAGTTAAAAAAGCGGCGGTGATCTATCGGCAAGCTTCTGTTATTCTCGATGAGATGTTTGAAAATCCCGAAGAATTGGAAAATGTCCCGAAATCAAAACAAGTGGTTAATACGTTTGTCAATACAATTTTCAGTGATTCCTATGCTATCGAGTCAATGATCAAAATTACCGCTTATGACTATTACACTCACACCCATTCAATTAATGTCTGTATTTATGCATTGAGTTTAGGATCTTTTTTGGAACTAAATCCTACGACACTTGAAGAACTTGGGATGTCGGCATTGCTTCATGATTTGGGGAAAAGTAGAGTTGATCCGAAAATAACCAATAAAAAAGGGCATTTAACCGACAGCGAATTTGAAGAGATGAAGCATCATCCCATTTATGGTCATACAATAGCTCTAAAGATAGGAATTAGGGACAACCGTATTCTTGATGGGATACGCCATCATCACGAAAAACTTGACGGGAGCGGCTACCCTGATGGGCTTAAGGGTAAAAATATAACCTTGTTCGCCCGAATTATCGGTGTGTGTGATGTATTTGATGCTATCTCTACCAAACGCTCGTATAAAGACAGTATGAGTTCTTATGAAACTTTGATGCTGATGAAAAAAACAATGCAGCACCATCTTGATATAGAGATCGTAGATGCATTTATCCGGATGCAGCAGCATGGGGATATTCTATCGGCGGTTTGAGGGGAAACGTTTTCTTGCTTCAGTAGAATTTTGCTGTCCTTTGGCTCGATTAAGGTTGTTAAAACAGCTTTGACAAATCGCAAATTCGCTGTTAGGGGCTAACGGTTTTCCGCATGTTTTGCAGCGTGGGACAAAATGGCTTTGTTGGAGCGAATTTTCGATAAAACGGTTTAGTTCTCCCCGAAAGGTTCGTGCTTTCTCCGCATCGACAAAAAATTCTCCCATCCGATACGACAGCCACAGATAGAGACTGATCTCTTTGATCCGGTCTTCCGCCTCTTGGAGCTCTTCCATAGAGAGGGCATAATGGCCTAACCGTCCAGGCGGAATATAGGCGATCGGTTTTTTCTGCTCTAATGCACGGACATAGCGCTCGAATGCAGCCATCACCAGCGGTGATGAGGTTGAAAGGGGGGCGGTAGCAAGGGTATATTTTGTCCGCATATCTAAATCATAACGATCGACAATAGCGGAGGCCTCTTGCATCGATTCGAGGTTGGCGGCACGGAATGGCCCTTCAAATTTCATGTTTTCAACGAAAAAATCAACGATATTGGAGAGGGATTTCTCTTCCAAAATATTGGAAACAAGCATTATGTGATCGAAGTTTGCCATAACATTAAACGGTAACGTTATAGGCTCGATGTTTTTGGTAAAGAGGGTTGAAATCGTTTTGAGAACATCGGGAGTGAGAGCTCCGACATACCCTTTTTCACTCAATCCATAGCGTCCAGCACGGCCGGAGATCTGCCGTACCTCAGTGGCAGTGAGGTTACGCTGGTTTTGACCGTCGAACTTGTCTGCTTTGGAAAAGAGCAATGTTTTGATCGGGAGATTCAATCCCATACTGATGGCATCGGTCGCGACAAGGATATCAGTTTCCCCTTCTCGAAAACGTCGCGCCTCTTCACGGCGAACTTCGGGGCTGAGATTGCCGTAAATAACGCTGGTTTTGTATGTTTTGGAGAGTTGCTGTTTTAATCGCAGAGCATTGGAACGGGTAAAGGCGATGACTGCTGTTTTAGGTTCAATGGCATCAATTGGAGTAACTGATTTTAGAAGTTCGAGGGGATTTTTTCGCTCAAATTCGATAATCTCCAACGGTTCACCCAAATATTCGGCTAACGCGATAACGGCCTCTTTGGCGTTTGGTGATCCCGTCATAATAACTGTTTTGGCAGGTGAGCCGATAATAGCATTTGCCCATGCCCATCCCCTATCACGATCATCGATCATCTGTACCTCATCGATGACACAGCAATCGACCTCAACTTCGAAACTGAGCATTTCGATGGTGGAGCTGATATGAGTCGCATCCTCATCGAGGAGCTGCTCTTCTCCGGTGATGAGTGACGCACTAACCCCATCATCACGAAGGGTCTCGTACCCCTCTAACGCCAACAAACGCAACGGTGCGAGATAGTATCCTGTCCCCGCCTTTTTGAGGTGTTGAAACGCCGTATACGTTTTACCGCTGTTAGTGGGACCGGTGTGAAAGATCAAACGGCGGCGCAGTGAGCGGGCGAGCGGGAAGAGGTTTTTAAAATCGCGCACCGTTCGCGCTAACAATGCTTGGCGCTGACGTTTGAGCAGTTCACCCGCAATCCGCTGATCGTAGGAAAACAGTACACGCCGTGACGTTTTGGAGCTAATATGAGGAGTCATGGTGAGATACGGCAACAGTAGCTCATAGACGATAGCGTAAAGTGAATCTTCGCTCATTTCCAAAAGTTTTGAGCGTTCACGGCATTCATTCTCCAGATGCTCTAACTCACCTAAAAATGCTCGCTCTTCATGGGTACTTTGCTCCTCTACCATTGCCGCTATTGTAAGCTCCTCTTCGTTCCAAATCTGTCGGCTCAGCTCATGCGCATCCAAATGGAGTGAGAGAGTATATTCGAGCGGCTCCTCGCGACGAGGAAGGATAAGCTGCTTCTCAATCTCAATGATCAAATCATCGGTCCCTACTGAGATGAGGGGAGTATTTAGATGATGTGCCAAAACGTCGCGTAAAACATCGATGTTAAGCGATCCGTAGGTTTGGGTCGATGGGGGTGCACTTTTGAGCGAAGCGATGATCTGCTCACGATTTAGATAACGATGAGAGGCGAGATTGAGAGAGGATAAAAACAGATTTGTTTGCTCTTGTTTTTGGTGTGTTAGGGCATTTTTAAGCTCACTGATTTCAGGAACCAACACCTCTAAAGTCTCTTCATGGAGCCGTTTTTCATTCAATGGCGGGGTTTTGAGGACATGGATTTTGGTAAAGCTCTCCGTATCGATGCGATAGGTGATCGGAGCATAATACTCTAACGTATCATCAAAATTAAATTTTCCCTCTAGCGCTTTTTCGAGTGCTTCCCGTTTTTTTGTATAACGGATATATTCCAGTTTTCCGGCAATTTTTTCAGGTGTAATTTTACGGGTGCGTATATCGATAAACGAGGCATGCAGATCACGTCTCTCCGTTTCGGTAATCTCAAAAGCCTCTAACAGCTCATCAATCTTCTCTTCTCTCTCATGCGGTTTTTCTTTGGGTTTGGGGTTTGGGTAGATTTTCCCCTCATGTTTGAAAAATGCGACGATCATTTCACGATTGTCAGTTTCCCCCTCCGACCACAAACGGCGGAACGTTCTAATTAAATTCGTTTTGTCAGTTGAACCCTCAAATAACCCCAGTGTGTGGGCGAGGGCGATAAGTACCTCGGTTGGAACGCGTTCTATCCCCTCGTCGAACCCCTCATCGCCGAAAAAATGGCGGATGGATTGGTTGAGTTTTATCATTTTTTTCTTTTTCTTAGCCAAACTATGCCACCCTCGCTTTCACTTGTGAACTGATTTTATCCCATGCGCTTTCTTTAGTCATCTCCAAATCGTATTTGGATTGAAGATGGAGCCAAAAATCGGGAGATGTGCCGAAATAGATGGAGAGACGTAACGCCGTATCGGCGGTAATGGATCGTTTTTTATTAACGATTTCGTTGATGCGGCGGGGTGATACGCCGATAGCGTTGGCTAGTGCATTTTGGCTGAGGGCATAGGGTTCCAAGAACTCTTCTTGGAGGATTTCGCCGGGATGGATGGGTGTAATATTAAACATGGTGTCCTCTTTAATGGTAGTCGATTATTTCGACATTTTCCGCATTACCGTTGTTCCAGTGAAAGCAAATGCGGTATTGTTGGTTGATGCGGATACTGTAGTAGCCCTCGCGATCTCCCGTGAGCTTCTCAAGCCGATTCGCAGGAGGAATTTTCAGATCATCGATATTTTTGGCCGCATCCAACATGAGTAACTTTTTGTAGGCTCCTCGTTGGATGTCGTGAGGGAGCTTTTTAGAAAAGGTTCGGTTGAAAATCTTTTCAGACTCTTTGCATAGAAATGTCGTTATCATAAAAAGTAGTATAGTACCCATAACGTTAAATGTAAATAAAATGATATTTTTACGTTTTGACAATAAAATTATTGTCTACATTTATGACAAAAAAAATCTTGTCATAAATTCTTAGCTAATTGCAACGATTTTATTGATAAACTTTCGCAAAATGATAGGCAAAGGGGCGGAAATGGTCGATTTGAGTGTCGATGAATGGACTCAGGAAGAATTTTTACGCAACAAAAAAGAGCTTGAAGCCAATGGCGTTAAAGTGCTGCTAATCGATACGATTCTCAACCCTATCGACGGTGCGGAGACGACCCTTTATGCTCCGCCGTTGCTGAAAGCAGAACCCGATGGGAGTGTGTTTGTCTTCTATTGCGATAGCGGGAAATCATCGAGAGAGCGACTCAAGGAATTTCGGATGAAATTTCCAAACCATGTGTGTATCAGTTTGCGAGGAGGACGGGGCTATTGGCGCAAGAATTTGAGGGTATAACCAACGCGTGTGAAGCGTTTGCCCGTTCACTCGAAGAGGGTCGTTATTATGATGCCCATGAAGATTTGGAACGGTTGTGGTTTCCTCGCCGCGCAGAGGATGACGATGAGGTAAAACTCTGGAAAGGATTTATCAATGCGGCGGTGAGTTTTGAGCTGATAAAACGAGATCGTCAAGTACCATCTGAGAAGGCATGGCAAACCTATCTCAAATATTCTTTGCTGTTAGAAAATCTTGTTACTCCCCATAAAGAACTCTACGATAAAATAGTACAAATTATAGAGCATACAAAGGGGCAATATGTCTGAATTTTTAAAAGCGATGGCGTTTCGTCATGCGTGTAAAACATTTGATACCGAAAAGCAGATTCCTTCAGAGGAGTTTGAATCGATGTTAGAGGTGGCCCGCACTTCTCCCTCGTCGTTTGGGATGGAGCCATGGAGACTGATTGTTGTTCGCAATCCTAATTTGCGTAAAGCCCTTAAAAGTGCATGTTGGAATCAAAACCAGATTACCGATTCTTCCGAATTGGTGGTTTTTACCACAAATAATGACACGGTACGAAGCGGCACCCCGTATGTCAGGAAGATGTTTGAACGTCGGGGTCTTAGTGCTGAAGCGGTCAATACCTATATGGGTGTCTATAAAAACTATTTAGAGCCGATCGAATGTGATGAGGTGCTGTTGGAAAATTGGACTGCGAAACAGTGTTATATTGCTTTGGCAAACATGATGACTTATGCAGCGACATTAGAGATCGACAGTTGTCCGATCGAGGGGTTTGACAAAGAGGAAGTCGAAGCGATTTTGGATCTCGAATACGGTTACAGTGCTGCTGTGATTTGTGCATTTGGATACCGAGTAAATCCTCAGAGTCCTCAAATGCGGCTTGATTTGAAACAGATTGTCGAATATCGCTAAAAGGGGGAGGTTGTGATCCGAAAAATTGAACACGTCGAAGACAAAGTTGCTCAATACACCGATATGGTGATAGGGTATGCTACCGAATACGGACTCAAAATCCTCGGCGCAGTTGCCATTTTCTTTATCGGAAAATGGGTTGTTCGAAAACTCATAACCCTGATGCGTAAAGGGATGGTCAAATCTAACGTTGATGAGACCCTTATATCGTTTGCAGGGAATGCAATTTATGTTGCATTGATGATTGCGGTGCTCGTTGCGGCTGCGAGCAATTTGGGGATTAATACCACCTCCTTTGTTGCGGTATTCGGTGCGGCAGGTTTAGCGATCGGACTGGCGCTTAAAGATACTCTGGCCAATGTTGGGGCAGCGGTGCTTATTATCTTTTTCCGCCCTTTTAAAGTAGGTGATTTCATTGAAGTCTCTGGGGTAATGGGTACGGTCAAAATAATCAACCTGTTTTCGACAACGCTAACAACGTCGGATAACCGTTCGATTATTATCCCCAACGGAGCTTTGATCGCCGGCAATATTATCAACTACACGGGGAATGAAACGCGGCGGATCGATATGACATTCGATATTGATTATAAAGATGATCTCAAACTTGCCAAAACGATTGTATCGGAGATATTGGATGCCCATCCCAAAGTACTTCAAACACCTGAACCCCTTGTGGCAGTTGGAGCGTTGGCCCAAAATGCCGTTCAGCTTATCGCCCGTCCTTGGGTTAGGGTAGAAGATTATTGGGATGTTACGTTTGAGATTACGGAATCGGTAAAATTAGCGTTTGATCAGCATCATATTACGGTTCCATTTCCACAGATGGTTACCCACGTTAAACACGAAGATTAGCGATTGTTCATCAAAAAAGCGAACGTTGCCCCCAAAGCGGCAATCGCTCCGGCGATAAAGAGATATTCGGGAGCGTATTGATAGACGACTCCTGAGCCCAATGCTCCCACAAATCCCCCAAGACCGTATGAAATGCCAAAGAAGAACTGCTGTGCCAATCGGCGGGCTTTATAAAGGGAAAAGAGTACGCTGATCGCAGCGGTGTGAAAAAGGGCAAAGCTAAAGGCATGAAGGCTTTGGGAAGCAAACAAAACACTCAAAGAGTTAGGAAAAAAGGCAACTAACAGCCATCGTAGTGCCGTGATGAGCGCGGTGATCCATAACAGTGCATAGAGATTTCGGCGCAGCAGGTTTCCTTGGAAATAGAACATAATGATTTCGGCAATAACCCCAAAGCTCCATAGCCATACGGTGGTATCCAATGAGACACCATGATCGGTTGTGTAGATGGTAAAAAAGTTATAAAAGGGACCGAAACTCACCTGCATCAAGAAAAAGCCGATCCAGAGCGGAATATGATTTTGGATTGAAAAACGGCACTCTTCGTGTGAAGCATCGCATTCATTGGAAGGGGTATGGCGTTCTTTGTATCCGATCAATGCTCCAAACAGCAGTGTTATGAGAGCCATTGCGATAAGAAAGATGATTCCGATATGAGGTGAACTAAGGAATTTGACTAAAACGAGTGCAATAGCGATAAATCCGAGGGAACCGAAGAGGCGAATTTTTCCATAACGCTCTTTGCCGATCCTCTCCAGAGCAATGACCTCTATATAGGGGAGAACCAGAGCCAATCCAATTCCAAAGAGGATATTGACAATAAGCAGAGGCCAAAACTGCTCCAGCGCCGGATAAAATCCTACTGCACCCACTCCCATGAGAACGAGAGCAGCAAAAAATGTTTTTTGACTTAGCCTGAACCCTCTGAGAAAAAGAAACGGTATCGCAAACCGTACCAGCGGTGCGGAGGCAAAAATAACACCGATAGCCGCAGGAGCGTATTCCACCATAGAGAGTATCTTGGGGACAAAAATAACATGAACCCCAATCAGGGCAAAGTAGAAAAAATAGAATGAGGCAATTAAAGCAGCCATGTTAGGCTTCGCGGATAACGGCGGTGCCGCTGATAAGGTCGTGAAGCGTTCTTTTATCTTTTCGAAACAGTCCGATAAAAAATCCGATGAGCGTTATAAAAGAGAGAAAATAGCCTATAAAACGAAGTGTTAGTTTCCAATAGGGGGCATTTCCAAGTGTCGAGGCATCTACAACACGCGTGCGGGCTAGCTTTTTCCCTGGAGTTTGGCCGCTTTTATGCCATAACCAAACGTAGGTTATAAGAAAAAGAGCTATTTGGGTAATTGATGCTATCGGATTAGGGGGATTGTTTTGGGCTTTAGGATCGTGAACTAACACATCCAAGCCGCTTGCTGTGTGCATCTGGTCATAACCAAAGAAAGCCATGGTGATGAGTGATATTGGGAGTCCAATCATGAATATATCAGTAATAAATCCTGCTGCTCTGGGCCAAAAAGGGGCAAATAATGTTTTGGGCTTTGTGATTAAAGAGTGTTTTTTTGTTTTTAGGGTGCGCCATCTCATAAGGAAATTATAACGTTATTACTATTCGTTTACCAAGTTGATTCATAATACTGTTATCCCAAGTGACAGCAGCAAGTCAGTGGGTAACGTTTTCTCATTCATCACTCACTCCTTAAGTTTCAAAACTCCGGCGTTCATCCTTATCGCCGGAGTTCTCCTTTAAAAATCTTGTTTATTATTAACGTTTCAATCCGATAAGAGTTTCCAATAGCGTATCTGAAGTGGTAATTGTTTTACCGTTAGCTTGATATCCGCGTTGGATAATGATTAATTGTGTCAATGATTTAGACAAATCGACGTTGGAAGCTTCAAGGGCGGAAGATTGCATAAACCCACGTCCTGCGGTAGCTGCCGTACCGATAATCGGATCCCCTGAATTGGCAGATTGGAGATAAACGTTTCCGCCATCACTCACTAACCCTTCGTTATTCGAAAACTTCGCCATCCCGATTTGGGCAAGACCGAAAGAGCGTCCGTTGGAGAAAGATCCTACTAATGTACCACTTTGATCGATTCGGATACCGACCAAATCCCCACCCGGGAAACCGTCTTGGCTGATCCCGCTGGTTCCTGATGGGTTATCGAAGCTGGTCATACCGTCAAATGAATTGATTGTACCGAAATTCAAATCGATGGTTTGATTGGGAGCCGAACCATTATTTGCCGTATAGGTAAGACTCGGGATGGTTGCGAGTGCTAGCGCTCCCGTATTGGTGAAGCTGATACGTCCGGCATCCAAGTTGGTGAGTTCATTTTGATTGATCGTTCCGCCGATATCTCCCGGAGATGGGACACTGATTTCATAAATCCACTCGGTTCCGCCGCTTGAGTTGAGAGCCGTTTTACGGAAATCAAGGCGAAGGGTATGTTTGGTTCCGAGGGAGTCAAATACATCGATACTCGCCGAGTGGGTTGCGGCATTAAACGATTGACTCAAGCGAGAGATACTTGAACCGCTTGTTAATGTCCCCGATAGGGTTTGAAAGTTTTGGGTAAAGCGGGTGTTCTCTGTAACACCTGCTGCTGTTAGCCCCGTCACTGCGATTCGCAGATCGTATTCATCACCACTTGCACTTCCGGGATTTTTGATCTCGAATTGCCCTTTGCTGTTGATTTCAACGGTAATGGCACTGTCCAAAACTAGATTATTGGAGGCACCATGATCGTCCCCGACAAGGCGGGCATCGTGCTGTATCTGAGCCCGTAAATCTTCGGTTGATGTGAAGGTACGCAAAGCCGAAGTAGCCGTGGTTTCTGCGATAGGTAAGGCTCCGGCATCCACAAAACTGTATTGAAATGCGGTGATATCGCTTCCACCGGCAAGCCCGGCATTTGCAGTAGTTACAACTAAATCAATATTTTTACTGGCAGCTGTTGTCCCACGCGTATTATCATTGGTAAGAATAAGATTTGTTGGATTGGTCGGATCCGGTGCGGCACTCACCCCTGTTGTCGCCGTATTCGCATTGATTTTAGCGGCAATAGCGCTGGTGGCTTGGGAAGCGGTTTCTGTTCCGAGAAATGTCATCGACATAGCAACCCCGTTAACGGTAAACGCTAATGTTCCGGCAGCAGGTGCAGCAATAGTCTCAGTGTAGGTTGAGGGCTTATAGCTTGTCCACATCCCCTGACCCGCTTGGAGATTCAGAGCATTACCACTGGCATCAAACAAAACGTTAAAAAATTCAGGGCGGTCATCATCGGAGGTATTGGCAAGACCATCGACACCGGTTGTATTGAGGCTATTGGTATCAAGATTGTAAATAGGTTTGAACTGCTCTACTTGATCTCCTGAACTGAGGTTCGCTTTAATCACCACTTCGGTAGTTGCTTGTGCAGGAGTGGTTAGTCCCGGCGGGATTTGGATATTGGCGATCGGTGCAGTGGCATCGACCAGACCGGTTGTCTCATCTCTCACCCAACCTTGGACGATGAATCCATTGTTGTCGACAAAGTTTCCGGCGGCATCAAACTTGAAATCACCAGAGCGGCTGTATTTATAGGTATTTCCGCCATCAGAGCTGACGATAAAGAAACCGTCACCTTGAATAGCAACGTCGGTATTTTTATCGGTATTTTGGATTGACCCTTGAGAGTGGATACGGGTAACGGAACTAACGGTCGTTCCCAATCCGATTTGGACGGCATTTTTACCCCCGATTTCTCCCTGTGGAGCAGTTGCAATCTGGTTAGTTTGTGCTAACAAATCAGAGAAGTTGGCACGCGAATATTTATATCCGATCGTGTTTACGTTAGCAATATTGTTAGATTCAACGTCCATTGCAACCTGATGTGATTGCAAACCGGTAACACCTGCGAAAAGTGATCGTAACATAATATGTCCTTTATGACAAAGTAAAATTCAAAAGCAAAAATTATTCCAAAAATGACTATCTGCCATGCATTTGCAACGCTTTTTGGATTAACTCATCTCCGGTAGTGATACTTTTTGCATTGGCTTGATAAGCACGCTGCATAATGATCATATCGGTAAGTCCTACATCAAGTCTCACATTAGAATTTTCGAGTTTCCCGCTGTAGACTAATGCACCTGTGATCGTTTCTCCGTTTGGGTCGGTCCAAAAAAGAGGCTTGCCGCTATCGGTACTTTCTTGAAACACGGTGTCCCCGGTACGATTAAGCCCTTGATCGTTTTGAAAGTGATACACCGCTACGCGACCGATAGCACTTTGGCGACCGTTTGAAAAATCGGCAACAATAACTCCATTGGAATTAATACCGTATTTGGTGAGCGTACCCCCTGATACCCCGTTAGATCGGGATGATCCGGCAGTAGCAACGGCATCGATAGAGATGACTCCGGTAAAACCGGTTCCCAAATCTATGGATACGGGACTGCCGTCGTTATCAATCGAAGTGATATTAAAACTGCTTAGCCCGCCGGCTCCGCTGAAGACAGCTTGGCCATTTTTCGTATCGTAGAGGATGCTTCCGTCATTGGATGTTACAGTGGCTTCCACATCCCACGTTTGTCCATCCCACGGTTGAAAGGTTCCATCAGGATTTTCGACAAAATATTGATTGAATTCAAGCTTCAGCCGATTAATGTCATTGCTGGGGCTTACAACATTGGCACTAATGGTTCGTGTTTGATTCACTCGCCCCAAATTTCCAAAAAACTGAGTTTGGGTTGTTGGTTCAACCGGATAAGCAATACGGGTTGGGAACTCTAATATTCCTTGAGAATCTACTGATCCAAGAGCCACATCATTGATTGGATCATCGACAACAAAGGAACCGGATTCATTATCGCCGTAATTAAATGAGCTATTGTAGGAATAATTGCTCAGCATAGTTCCGGTAACGTATTTTCCATCAGTAGTGGTGAGTCGTGCAACCGATGAATTCACATCACCGGGTGTTTTTTGATACTCGTCAAAGACAAAATTTCCGGCACGTGTATAGTAGGAGTTATTTCCCGATACGACACCGAACCAACCGTTTCCGCTGATGGCAAGGTCATTAAATCGATCGGTTGACAGAAGTGTTCCGTTTTGCATCTGTGTCGTTGTTGACTGAAGACGTGATCCGATACCGATATCATTGGTTGTCGGAGTAGAAGCCCCGGCGCTTACGAGCAGATTGGTAAAAAGATCGGTAAATTCAGCCGTTGAGCCTTTAAATCCTACGGTATTGACATTCGAAAGATTGTCTGCGACAACATCCATCCCGTACTGATGGGTCATAACACCTGAAATGCCGGAATAATATGCTTGATTCACGATAGTTTCCTTAGTTGCCTGTCACTTCGGCGATCGTACTAAAATCAACATAGTTTGATCCGAGTTTGGCATAAGTTACCCCGCCATCAAATTTAATTGCTTCGATAGGATAACGCCCAACTCGTGTGGTTGCCGTAGTATTGTCAGCTTTCGTATACGTTGCTTCAATATAATAGATTCCTGGATCAACAATCTCCCCTCCTGAATTTGTTCCATCCCACGTATATTTTGATACACCCGATTCAGTAGCACCTACATTCATTGTCTTTAGTGTTTTCCCGTCTTTATCTAAAACATTAATTTTTCCTGTGGTCACATCATCCGGAAAATAAAGTTCAAAGTCGACTTTTTCACCCTTTTCTCGAACAATTCCGTTACTTCCCGTATCAGCGATTTTTCCGATGGCAGAAATCCCGGTGTATTGCAAGGAGGCGTTGAGTGATGCTGCCAATGTTTCAAGTGCTTTATTGGTATTTTCATTTGCCTCTAATGTCGCAAGCTGTGAGGTTTGTGTTAAAATTTTCTCACTGTCCATCGGGGCGGTCGGATCTTGGTATTTGAGTTCCAAGAGTAACAGTTTAAGGAAGTCATCTTTTCCTAAAACACTTTTATCTACGTTTGTAGCAGCCGTAGTTGCACCTGTGTAAGCGGCATCTGTTGTGTAAGCTCCATAAGCATTAATTGCCATAATAGTCTCCTTAGTTTACGCGTAATGCGGGATTATGATTTCAAGAGCCGTGATCTGCTCTTCATTTAGTTCGAGATCTTCGAACGACTCATAGGCGCGGAAACGGTTTTGCTGCTGCTCTTGCTGCTGCTGAAATCCTTGTTGGGGATTTTGCCCCTCGCCCCCTGACATAAAGTTCATTGTGGCATTGGTGATTCCCTGGCTGGCGAGCTGTGCTTTAAGCTCGGTGGCGTTGTGTGCCAAAAAGGCAACGCTGTTGGAATTATTGGACTGAATATTGACGTGAACGTTATTGCCACGCTGCACGAGAGTCACCTCAACCTCTCCGAGTTTCTCAGGATTGAGTTTCATCGTGAGGCGGGTAAAAGGGGGCTTGTATTCTTGGACAGCCTCTTTAAGATCACTAGCAAAAAGGCGCATACTTTGAGCGGCCTCTTTCGATTTTACTTCTAAGGAATCGGCTTTGAGCGTATGGGCAGTTTTAGCCCCTTCCCCCTCGATCTTAAGAGAGTTTGAGGTTTCTTTATCCCCCTCTTTGGTCTCATTCGCCCCATGCAGCAATGCCATCAACGCATCGGTTTTTGCCGTAGGTGTCACTGCTGCCGCAGAAACTTTTACTGTATCGAGAGCTTCTGAAGAGGGGGGAGTTGAAGCTATTAGTGGCGTCTCCCGTTTATCGAGATTCTGCAAGAGTGCTTTCAGGGGCTGTTCTTCTGACTTTTCGACAGACTCATTTGTAGAGAGCTCTGAGCTGGGTGCAGTGTTTTTTTGCTCTTTCCCTTTCATCTCACTTAATAGCTGAGTGATTGCCTCAAAAGGGGCCTCTTCATGAACCGTTGTCGGGAGCGCAGCAAGCGCTTTGGTATCTAATAGCGGCTTGGTGAGCAATTCTGTGGGAAACGGAGTTTTATCATCGGTATCATTCACTAAGGTAGAAAGGGTGATTGATTGAGGAGAAAGATCCATTTTTTCTGCTAATTTGATGAGTCCTGCCAATGTCTTCGGCAACGATTTCGGATCGACTTGATACTCGGGATTTTTTGCCGTAATCTCATTTCTAAGGTACTCTTTTGCCCGATTGATGAGAGTGCGTACCTGATCATGGGAAAGACTGTTGAGGAGTTCATTAGAGACAAGCGCCGATTCTTTATCGCTACTGCCGGTTAAAAGGGATTGAAGCTCTTTATGAGGAGATGCCTTTATATCACTATTTTTGACGGAGCTATTTTTAGGATCGATGATCGCTTTAAAATCATTCGATTTGACGATTTTCCCCTCATCGCCTTTGGTTTGCATCCCAAAGGAGTTTAAAAGTTTGGAAAACAGATCATTGGATTTAGTAGCAGATCCCTTGTTGGCGCTCCCACCTAATAAATCGATGAGCGACGTTTTCGTTTGGGCATCTTTGTTTTGAATGATCATGAACGATCCTTATGACGAGCGTACAATAATCCGCTCTTTTGTTAAAGTAGTTAAGCAAAGCAAAAAATATTCCACTTAAAAAAAGTAATCAAACGGTAACACTCTTTAATCTGCTTAACATTTCCTTAACCTTAAATAAGATATAATCCGCGAAAATTATTGCCTACCTACAAGGATACTCAGTGCAAAAAATTCGTAATATTGCCGTCATCGCCCACGTTGACCATGGTAAAACGACCCTAGTTGACGGATTGCTCAAACAATCCGGAACGTTCGGAAGCCACGAACAAGTAAATGAAAGAGCCATGGACTCTAACGCACTCGAAAAAGAGCGTGGGATTACTATTCTTTCTAAAAATACCGCGATCCGCTACGGCGATCACAAAATCAACATTATCGATACTCCGGGCCATGCCGACTTCGGCGGTGAGGTTGAGCGTGTTTTGAAAATGGTTGACGGTGCGTTGATCCTCGTCGATGCGTATGAGGGTGTAATGCCTCAAACTAAATTCGTTGTTAAAAAAATGCTCGGTCTTGGAATCAAGCCGATCGTTGTTATCAACAAAATTGATAAACCTTCCGCTGACCCTGAGCGTGTAGTGGACGAAGTGTTTGACCTTTTCGTTGCAATGGATGCGACCGAAGATCAACTCGATTTCCCAATCATTTACGCTGCGGCGCGTGACGGTATTGCAAAAATGGACATGGCTGATCCTGACGGTGACTTTACATGTATGTTCAACACCATTTTGGAAAAAGTACCTGAGCCTACCGGTGATGCGGAAAATCCGACGCAGTTGCAAGTTTTCACCCTCGACTACGATAACTACGTTGGTAAAATCGGTATCGCCCGTATTTTCAACGGTAAAATCGCGAAAGGGGATAACATCCTCCTTGCTAAAGCCGATGGGGAAATGGTCAAAGGGAAAATTTCGAAGTTGATCGGATTCATGGGTCTTAACCGTATGGAGATCCAAGAAGCAGAAGCGGGTGATATCGTTGCGGTTGCCGGTATCGAAACGGTAGATGTTGGGGATACTATCTGTGATCCACAAAATCCAATGCCACTTGATCCGATGCACATCGAAGAGCCTACATTGACCGTTGTTTTCTCGGTTAATGACTCTCCACTTGCAGGTCAAGAGGGTAAACACGTTACTGCGAACAAAATCCGTGAGCGTCTTGATGCAGAGATGAACACCAACGTAGCGATGCGTTATGAGACGGTTGGAGAAGGTAAATTTATCGTTTCCGGTCGTGGTGAGCTTCAAATCACGATTCTTGCAGAAAACATGCGTCGTGAAGGATTCGAGTTCGGTATCGGACGTCCTGAAGTTATCGTAAAAGAGATTGAAGGGGTCAAATGTGAACCATTCGAGCACCTTGTTGTTGACCTTCCGGCTGAGAATGCAGGTACGATCATTGAGCGTCTTGGTCGTCGCAAAGCGGAAATGAAAGCAATGATACCTATGGGTGAGGGCTTTACTCGCGTAGAGTTCGAAATTCCTGCACGTGGTTTGATCGGTTTCCGTGGTCAGTTTCTTACTGATACCAAAGGTGAGGGTGTAATGAACCACTCATTCTTGGAATTCCGCCCTTACACCGGTAACGTTGAGAGCCGTCAATACGGAGCATTGATCTCTATGGAAGACGGTGTTGCGTTAGCGTACTCGTTGTTCAACCTCCAAGATCGGGGTGTCCTTTTCACAGCGCCTCAAACGAAAGTATACAAAGGTATGATTATCGGTGAGCACAGCCGTTCAAACGATCTTGACGTTAACCCGATCAAAGGTAAAGCACAATCAAACGTACGTTCATCAGGTGCAGACGAAGCGATTAAACTGGTTCCACCACGTGATATGAACCTTGAGCGTGCATTAGAGTGGATCGAAGACGATGAACTTCTCGAAGTTACTCCTCTTACTATCCGTATCCGTAAACGTTGGTTGGATCCTAGTGATCGTAAACGTTACGGAGCTAAAAAGTAATTTTTACTTTTTAGCCATCTCCTTGCCGGCGATCATACCGCTGGCCCACGCAAAGTTAAAATTATATCCCCCACGCTTTCCGACAACATCCAGAACTTCACCCGCAAAATAAAGCCCTTCTACCAGTTTTGATTCCATCGTTTTATTATTGACCTGTGCCGTAGAGACACCGCCACCGCTCACTTCGGCGTGTTTGAACCCATGGGTATCACTCACCTCAAATTTCCACTCTCCGATCAAATGGGCAATTTTTTTAATCTCTTTGGGCGAGAGAGCGGATACGGTTGTGGTGAGTGCTATGGAGGCATCTTCGAGGAGATAGGTTGCTATTTTTGCAGGGATTAGTCCACAGAGTGCCGTATGGACATCATGTTTAGGGACGGAAGTAAATAGTTTTTCGATGATACCCGCAAGACTAGCTCTATCGTAGCGTGGAAGGAGATTGAGGGCTATACTAACACGTTGTTTGTTATGGAGCGCATAGGAAGCCTTCTGGCTGATATCGAGGATAGCCAGACCTGAAATGCCGTAGGCGGCAAATAGAATATCCCCTTGGAGTTTCTCTTTTGATTTGCCGTCTATGATGAGGGTTACTTCGGCAACCGTTTTAACGCCTGCCATTTTATGGTGATTTTTGGAGTTGAGATGGAGCTGCACGAGGCTCGGGTAAGTGTGGAGTATCTCATGACCGAATGTACTGGCAAAACTATAGCCATCAGTCGTTGCACCTAACTGTGGAGCCGCTTCACTTCCTGTTGCGATCAGTACGTTGTCATAAGTACTTTTATCACTCATTGTTTCGATGAGAAATTGAGTATCTTTTTTGCTGACCCTGTTAACGTGTGCCTCAGTCATGATTTTGACACCTGCGTCACTCACGGCACTTTTGAGAGCGATTAACACCGATTTCGCTTCATTGGAGAGGGGATAACATCGACCATCCTCTTTGATATCCAATAGGAGTCCGATGGAGTGGCAGAATTTTTCAAAATAGCCGAATGAGAGTTGTTTTAGGGGGTAGGTAACGAACTGAGGATCAGTTCCCGCATAATCTTCGTATGAAGCGGTAGTATTGATAATATTACACCGTCCGTTGCCTGAGGCTAGTATCTTTTTGCCGACACCATTGTTATGTTCATAAATAGTGACGTTCGCACCAGAACGTGCGGCAAAGAGTGCCGCCATGAGTCCGCTTGCACCGCCACCGATAATTGCTATTTTTTTCATGATTGATATTGTAGCTTGAAATGATTAGGGTTAGAGAAAGAGGGAGAGAAAAGAGGGGAGATCCCCTCTTTTCGATAAGAGCTATTTAAGCATATCCGCACGAGGGAAAGTAAAGGTCGACTGACGAGTTACCGCCACTTTATCTTTTGCATCGACAGCATACGCATTGATGGTGATAGGTATAACTGTGTCTTTACGATCATCATTGACTAGCAATTCGTCGGTATAAAGAACAACCACTTTTTTCTTAACAACACCCGGTTTTACCTTAAACGGTTTTTCCGGTTGAGCGATTTTGATTTTCCCTTCCATCCCGGCTGGGGCAACAATGTCGAAATAATATTCATGGTCTTCATTAAGAGTGTTTTGCAACAAGAACGTATAGGCATTATCCACTTGCACTTTTCCTACTTCATTTGTATGCACTGAATATAAACGATTTTCTTTATTGATGTTGAGAAGCATATACTCTTTTTTGCTTCCCATCATCCCTAAAATAACACTGACGATTACCAAGATAGCAATATAGCCAATGATTTTTGGACGGAAATAGTGTGTTTTACCCTTCATATAAAGGGTCTCTTTTTCACTTGACCACTCAACAAGACTCGGTTTGCCAAGTTTACCCATAACTTCAGTACACGCATCAACACATTCCAGACAGTTGATACACTCAAGCTGGAGCCCTTTACGAATGTCGATATGGGTCGGACAAACCGTCACACAACTCTCACATGTTGTACACTCCGCTTTTGGATTGAGAGCAAGAAGATCATTTTGCTTGGTAAAAAGTTTCTCTTTTTGGTCGTTATAGATGTCGCCACCGCGATTAGGATTATAAATTGCCATAACGGTATCATCATCATATAAGACCGATTGGATGCGTGAATAAGGGCAGACGTAGACACAAAAATTCTCTTGCAAGAAAATGACGTCATAGACCAAGAAGAGGACGATTGTGATTATAGTCCCCATCAATACCGTATGTTCCATCGGATTTTGAATATAGGCAAAGAAATCTTCCGGAGGTACGAAATACCACATCAAATCCGCCGCTGCAATAAAAGATAGCCCCGTCCAAAGTAAAATTCCTACGAGACGTTTGAGCTTATTCTCAAATTTAGAGTAATCGGGTTCTTGTTGCTTGTTTTTGATCCGTTTTCGAAGTCCTAAAAGTTTTGTTTCAATCAAATCACGGTAAACGACGCGGAAAATCGTCTGAGGACACATCCATCCGCAGAAAACACGTCCGCCCAATACGGTGATTCCGAAGACACCGATAAAAAGAATCATCAGCAAGAACGGCATCAAATAAAGCTCTTGCATATCAAACTGAATAAACATCAAATGGAGTTTGAGTTTATCAAAACTAAGCAAGAAAAGGTGATTCCCTTCTATGGTTATCCACGGGGTACCTAGTGCAATAAGGGTAACTATCCCATAAAACCAATACCGTTTAATACGCCACGGGGTCCACCCCGACAAATACTCTTTCCCTTTAGGGGTTGATTCATTACTCATACGTTCTCCCTCATACTTGATACATCGATCGGACATCGAATTGTTCCGATCACCGTTGCTTCCGCATCGGCATCATCTCCGATACCGATAATGCCGCTAACCACCTCTTTAAGCTCACGTGATTCTATATAGTCTTTTAGAGAGCTTCGGCTTACCTCTAAAACGCGAGCAATTTCGCTTACACTGCGTCGTTTTTTTAATAAATCGATAATTTTTTCCAAGTGGATGTCGAATTTTGAGGATGATTTGGAGCCGCGCGGACGCCCAATCCCTTTTTTTGCATCATCTTGTATTACTTGACGGAGCTGATCAATAAGACCTAGAACGACCATTGTATCACTTTTCCGGTCAATTATTACGCCCGGTTTGACAAAATGGATCGTATTATTATTTTTAAGAAGGCAGCTAAACATTTGGACAACATCTTCGATGCAGCTGCTTAATGTCCAAGTGTCATAGACGATCAATGTATCGCCATCCAGGGAACGAAAAAATCGCACTACTTCATGACGATCTACAATCCGTTTGTTTTGAGAGGTTTGATCCACCATCTCTTCATCGATCATAATCCCTTTTTGATCGGCATAGCCATTAATCAATTTAAGTTGTTCATAGACACCGTCAAAATCTTTGTCAGGGCGGATATAACTTACTGTCATTGTATGATTAAATCCTTTGTATTTTTTAGTTTCATCGTCATCTTATCAAAACGTGACGTCTAAAGTCAATAGAAAAGATTATTTTATCGTCATATTATTTTATCGATGAGGACGATCTCGCAGTGTAATTCAATATTAAATTCATTTTTTACGCGTGTCTGTGCTTCATTTATAAGGTTTAACGCATCCGCATAGGTTCCGCCGCCCGTATTGACGAGAAAATTGGCATGAACATCACTAAAGGTCATCGCTCCGATACGCTTCCCTTTTAACCCAACCGCTTCGATGAGACGCCCTGCATAATCTCCCGGAGGATTTTTAAAACAGCTTCCCGCACTCGGATCGTGAGGTTGATTGGAACGCATCTGATTAAACATCTCGTACCTCTCAATTGAGTACCCTTTTTCTGCTTCAAATACCGCTTCAAAAACGACCTCATTGATAGAGGTTTTGCGATAGCCATACTCGATTTCACTTTTTTGCTTCCAGCCACTCATCGTTCGGATGGCGATGAGGTGGTTAAAAATCTCAAACTCTTTGAGCCCCGCATTCATTTTCAGCATTCCGCCAAGGGTGCCGGGAAGTTTCGAGAGATATTCAAAGTGGGCGATATCGTTCTTTTTGCAAAAGGAGACTACACGTCCCCCCGGCGTGGCGGCGCCGATATGGAGGCCATCGTCTTCGAAGCGGATAAAGTCATACTCTTTGGAGAGGATCATGAGCGGCGGAGGTGTAGGGGAGATGAGGACATTGTTTGCGGCACCGAGAATTGTACACCCCTCGGGAACAACGTCATTTTCGATCAAAGTGACCTCTACAATAGGCCCGATCCGGATGGAGCTGAATTTCGAAAAATCGATAGTTTTGGTATTCATTATTTTACTACCGACTTACGAGACATTTTTAAAAAGATCATTTTCATGAATTTTTGGCAATTCATCATATATTTTTCCATCTAATTGACGTCCTGCCGCTTTTTTATTCACTCCACCCCATTGCTTGAAAAAGAATGGAATATTAAGATTTGTACATTTTTCTTGTACATCAACGACCCATTCTTTTTTCATTTCACGAGCGCCAAAACCACTTTCCCCTCCGACAATCACCCAATTTAACCCTGTATAATCTAACTTATCAACTGATCCAATCAACGGTTCTATGGATAAAAATTTTGTTTTTGCATTGCATCCACGTAAATAGTCAGCACGCTTGATATAATCATTGGATTCTATACTCACACCCATCCAAATATTATCTGCCCATTTTAGTTTATCATTAAGTGCCTCAAGCCGTTTTGGTCTTTTGGTCAATACTTGAAAAGTATGCCAATGTGCTTTATTCATAATTTCAAATATCTCAAAAATAAATTCATCAGGCACTTTATCATGAAAAATATCACTCATAGAATTTACAAAAATCATTTGAGGCTTTTTAAGTTTAAGAGGTTTGGTTAGAGCTTCGGGGTGTAATGTTACTTCGAAGGCATTTTCATAACCTTTTGTCCCCATTGCTTGCAGTCTGAATGCCATTTTTTCAGCGTAACAGTTATCGCAACCACGGCTTATTTTAGTACATCCACTTATTGGGTTCCATGTACTTTCTGTCCATTCTATCTTAGTTTTTTGGCTCATTTTATTTTTACCCTATATCGTATTTCTTGTTCTTTCCAATACTTAAACCCTAATAAATAGTATCTTGCTTTTGGTTTATAATTATTTTCAAATATCAGTAATCCTTTGATCTTTTCCAAAATCATATTGGCATGTTTTGGTTGAAAGCCTTCTTTGAGAGTAAATTCGTATATTTGCTTATTAGATTTATACTCATCCAAAAATATTTTTAAAGAATTTTCAAAATTTAAAAAATATTTTTCTTGCCTATCTGTATCAAAATCATCACTAAATAAGTGTTTTTCTTGTATTTTTGAAAATCCTTGCCCTGCATTTTCATCAAGTTTCCATTTTGTATCAACAATTTGGTGTAATCCATATATATGACTTGTAAGAAAAAATAACGCATAATAATTTTTAGTATCTCTTTGAATTGTATAGCTAGCTGTATAATATTTATTATTAAAAGATAAAGCATCTTTTATAAATTTAATATATTCTAACTGGTGTTCAAAATTACCATCAAGTATTGGATGACTTTTATCTTCAAAAAAGTCAGCAATAAATCTTTGTAAATGTGCATATGAAGCATTTTTTTCATCAGTTAAAGCAACTTTTGAAAAACGGTACATATTTGAAATTGGTAAAAATAAAATAATTTCACTTTTTCCTGCATTCATTATGTCTAAAATATCTTTTTTATAGATTTCTTTATAACCATAGGGATCAATGAAAACTAAGTTTTTTTCTTCTGATGTTGTTTTTGCTATGTGTAAAATTACAGCCTTTAGCATATCAGAAGCATCTATATTATGACTTTTTAAAACATCTCTCTGGATACGATAATGTTCACTTATATAGGTACTTACAAAATCAACTCTTGCTTTATCAAGATCATTTATTGTTAATGTTACTTGTTTTGTTGGGAACTTTTCATTCATCTCTTTTATTGCGTCCATTGCAATAATTGGGCTTCCTTTACCACCATTATCATAAACACCAACGCCACAAAAAACATCAAAAATATTTATTTTAGTCGTGTATGCATCACTTAACAATATGGTCAAATATCGCCAAAGATAACTTCGATAAAAATCTAATTTTGCCTGTGAATGCTCAAAAACATTATTCTGCGTTTCCTGCTTTGTATATTGTTTACTTTTAGCCATTGGATTTCCTTTTAATGGCTAAAGTATAAGGGCATTTTGTATTTGATAGTAATAAATATTTCATTATGAAATATTTATCACTTTGTCATAAGGGATATTTTTCAATACACAATACTCTTCGATATCTGAGTCATGCTCTAAACATATATCACACAACTTTTCTAACTCTTGTTCTGACGAAGATAAATATCGATCGTCAGCATTAAGTATTTTTTCAACCTGATCAATAAACTTTCGATAATCATTGTTTATATGACATAACTTATCTATTGTTTGATAATCCAATTCTCGATAGGAAGAAGGAAATATTATCTGACTTTCAAAAGGATTGGATTGAAGCTTAATTACACCTATTCCAAAGGCTTTATTAAGGCGTTCCATTTCGTTATAAATTTTTGTATCTATTTCGAAAGCAACTAAATAACCGCTATTTGCCCAACTTGAATTTGAAACTGCTTGAAAGTAAGACTTTTTAAGATCATAATCACTTCTAATCTCTTTTTTCAATTCATAAGAGATAAATTCGCATGAATCTTTTTTTTCAAGTGTTTTGAGTAATTTTATACTTGTATCATTTTTAAGATGAACAAACTTAACACCTATTATGTCGGGGTGTATCCATTTTTGATGGTCGTCTTTACTATTTTTTGATTCTTCATGAAAAATTGTCTTTGAGTAAATATCTTTACTTTTTAAATAACTTACAAATAACTTGTGAAGATCTCTCTCTTGGAAATCTACCTTTACTTTTTTCACATCATTATTGGTTACAGGCTCTGCATAAGATATTAAAGTATCATCATTTTTATTTTTTGTGAGATAGTATAAGTAGTGAGTTCGTCCTTGCTTAGATCGCCCAACTCGGCTATCATTTTTACGGATAAAATCTCCCAAAAGTGCTGAAATAGTTGCATCAGGAGTAAGTCCACTAAATTCATATAGATTGTGTGTTTGAATAAATTTACTAACTTCATTAGAGGTAACTGGTTTGTTAAAATTTTCTAATGCTTGTAGTATTGCATCTTTAATGGTCATATATTTTCCTTGCGAATATTACTGCATAAAAGTAGGGATCAAGTTAAACATTCGGATTGTAAAGTCCTGCATCTCATTCATCATCCACGGCATGGTGAGGATAATGACGATGACAATTCCGATGATTTTCGGAATAAAGCTGAGGGTCATCTCATTGATCTGAGTGGTTGCCTGAAAAATACTGACTGCAAGCCCTAAAAACATCCCGACCAGAAGTGCAGGCAATGATAGAATAAGAGCAATTTTAAATGTCTCGATCCCCAACCCTATAAGTTCTTCTTGCATCATGGCTACGAGTACCTCAATTCAGTGTATTCGAGAGGAATCATAAACTCTCTTGGATCAATGGCCGCATCAAAAAAGCCATGTTTGTAACCAAGATCAAATAAAAGCTCAATCGCTTTGTATTGCGTTTCATTCAATGTAATCGATTCATCATTCGCGTAAAGTTCGAGATATTTTTCTAAAGTCTCTCCATCGATACGGACAAGATTACGCTCCATTAACATTTTGGAGAGGTTCTCTTTGTGATCTCGAGCAATCTGAACCGCTTTGGTTAAAAGGCTTTCGTATTCGATCGCCGAAGTAAGTGGGAGTGAGCGGCGAATCGCCATTCCTCCGAGCGGCAAAGGGAGATCACCTCCACTGAGCTCACACCAAATATCCCACATCTCACGTTCAACCACCAGAGAATCGTCATAACCTAAAATAGATTCATGGATCAAAACGCCCGCATCAACAACACCGTCTAAAACGGCTTGTTCGATTTCCAAAAAGTTCATATAAACGATTTTAGCATCGGGATAGGCTATTCGAAATAGCAAGGCGTTGGTGGTGTATTTTCCACTGAGGGCCACCTTGAATCGCTTTTTGAGAACGGTCTCTTTTTTGCGGATCAGCTTGGGACCATACCCTTGGCCGAAGCTTACTGCAGTTCGTAAAAGGGCATAATCAGCTCTAATGTGGGGATAAAGGCCGAAACTGATGGCGCTGATATCGTAGGTTCCTTTGAGGGCTTCAGTGTTGAGGGTCTCTATATCGAGTGCTATATTGTCAAATTGGATATTCTCTTTTCCGACCCAACCGAATTTGATGGCATAGTACATAAAAATATCATCGGCGTCGGGGGAGTGGGCTATCACCATTTTTTTCACATTAATTTCCTGCTCTGGGTCACAAATCAATTAAATTTTAACCAAATAACGCTAAAATATCTCTATTCCAGAATGCGAATTATTAATATTGCAATTTGTCATATTTTAAAAATATATTTCAAATTGTCATATTATGACGTAATTTTAAAACATATTAGTCTCAGGAGAGCACAGCATGATGGATCCAAACAAACTTAAATCGCTTGAACTCGCGATGAAACAAATCGATAAAACGTTCGGAAAAGGGACGCTGATGCGTCTTGGGGATAAAGAGATTGAACCCATTAACGCGATCAGTACCGGTTCTATTGGTCTGGATTTAGCCCTTGGAATCGGCGGTGTACCGGAAGGGCGCGTGATCGAAATTTATGGACCTGAGAGTTCAGGGAAAACGACACTTAGTTTGCAAATTACAGCGGAGTGCCAAAAAAATGGCGGGGTTTGTGCTTTTATCGATGCCGAACATGCCCTTGACATCGGATACGCCAAAAATCTTGGGGTAGATGTGGAAAATCTTCTTGTCTCTCAACCCGATTACGGCGAACAAGCGCTCGATATCGTCGAAACAATTGTTCGTAGCGGAGCGGTAGATTTAATCGTCATCGACTCAGTTGCGGCATTGACTCCGAAAGTAGAGATAGAGGGGGAGATGAATGATCAGCAAGTGGGGGTACAAGCGCGTTTGATGTCAAAAGCGCTCCGTAAACTCACCGGTATTATGCACAAAATGAACTGCACGATTATCTTTATCAATCAAATTCGTATGAAAATTGGAACGATGGGATATGGCTCACCTGAAACGACAACAGGTGGAAATGCGCTAAAATTCTATGCATCGGTTCGTATTGATGTCCGTAAAATCGCTACTCTCAAACAAGGGGAAAGCCAAATCGGCAATCGTGTGAAGGCTAAAGTTATCAAAAATAAAGTAGCTCCTCCGTTTCGTCAAGCAGAATTTGATATTATGTTTGGTGAGGGGATCTCCAAAGAGGGAGAATTGGTTGATTACGGCGTTAAACTCGATATTATTGACAAAAGTGGAGCATGGTTTAGTTTCGAGGATGTGAAACTGGGACAAGGGCGAGAAAACGTCAAGCAAAAATTCAAAGATGAGCCTGAATTGGCTCGCAAAGTCGAAGAAAAAATTAAAGCAGCTATGGGTGTTAATGGCATCATAGCTATGGATGAATCTGATATAGGTGAGGTAGACGAATGATTTTTATTGATGAAGTAAGTGCAATCGAGGTAATGGATTCCCGCGGAAATCCAACTGTAAAAGCAACTGTTCAGTTGAGTGACGGAACGAGAGAAAGTGCGATTGTACCAAGCGGTGCAAGTACCGGTAAGCGTGAAGCTCTTGAATTGCGTGACGGCGATGCACGATATATGGGAAAAGGGGTTCTCAAAGCGGTTGAGAATGTCAATACACAAATAGCTGATGCCGTTATGGGGCTTAGTCCGTTCAACCAAGCGATGGTCGATGCGGTTATGAAGGAACTTGACGGAACTGAAAATTACGGCAATCTCGGTGCCAATGCCGTTTTGGGTGTCTCTATGGCAGTTGCTCGTGCAGCGGCTACTAGTCTCAAAATTCCTCTTTATCGCTACCTCGGCGGTGCCAATGCGATGGTTCTTCCGGTTCCGATGCTTAACATCATTAACGGTGGAAGTCACGCAGATAACAGTGTTGATTTTCAAGAGTATATGATTATGCCAATCGGATTTACCGATTTTAGCGAAGGGCTTCGTGCGTCGGCTGAAGTGTATCACAACCTCAAAAAAATCCTCAAAGATCGTGGAGCCAATACAGCACTCGGAGATGAGGGGGGTTTTGCTCCCGATTTGAGTTCTAATGAAGAGCCTATTCAAGTGATTATGGAAGCGATTGCTAAAGCAGGCTATAAAGCAGGTGAACAAATAGCAATTGCTTTGGATGTTGCAGCGTCTGAACTCGTAACTGAGGGGGGGTATCGTCTTGATTCTGAGAACCGAACCGTTTCCTCTGCACAATTGGTCGATTATTATGCCGACCTTTGTGCTAAATATCCTATCGTATCCATTGAAGACGGATTGAGCGAAGATGATTGGGCGGGATGGAAAATTTTGACTGAGCGTTTGGGATCAAAAGTACAACTGGTCGGAGATGATCTTTTTGTTACGAATGCAAATATATTGGCTGAGGGGATTTCCAAAGGGATTGCAAATGCAATCTTGATCAAACCAAACCAAATTGGCTCCGTATCCGAAACAATGCTTACGGTTCGTCTAGCACAGCGCAATGGTTACAAATGTGTTATGTCTCACCGTTCAGGGGAGAGTGAAGATGCATTTATCGCCGATTTTGCTGTTGCATTGAACTGCGGTGAGATTAAAACCGGTTCAACCGCTCGCGGTGAGCGTACCGCCAAATACAACCGTCTTCTTGAAATCGAAACGGAAGTAATGTACGGCGAGTATTTGGGGAGCGCGCTCTTTAACTGATGCATCAAGACGATCAACCACTACTGCTGCATGAGGAGAGGGAGAGCCTAAGCGAACGCTATTTTGGCTTGTCAACTCAAAAGTTCATACTGGCGGCAAGTGTTGTATTAAGTGTAGGTGTTTATATGGGCTTCATATTTTTTGGGGATAACTCTTTGAGTGTTCTTTTAGAACTTGAAGAACATCAAGACTATCTGAGCGAAGACATAGAGCGGCTTAAAGCTGAAAATGCCGCTTTGCAAAAACAGTATTTTGAGCTCAAAGAGCTTGATGCTGATTCACAATAGTGATGGGAGATTTATGAAATACTCGATTTACCTCTCTTTTTTACTCCTCTCTCCTCTTTTTGCACGTGAAAATCCTTTTTTCCCTCTTGATGAATCAAAAAAACAAAAGGTAACCTCAAATATTTCCGATGCGCGCCCGCAAATGGGAACCATTAGTTATCCATTGCCGGATAATGCCCGTGTATTAAAAGAGATTACCCTAAGTATTCAAAATCTCGATGGGAGCATAGAAGAGCGAAAAATAGAGGTAGATCAGAGTATTGATTGGCATCGTCCTCTTCTATTTACGCAAGGAGGGAAATCTTCCCGCTCTGCCGCATCGAACAATACATCTGCCGCTAATTTCGGATTTGTGCAATTTTATTCAAAAGGGAAAAGCCTGAGCGTAAAATCAGCAGATCCTTTGGTACGCCACTTTGTCCTAAGTGATCCTAATCGAATTGTCCTCGATTTTAAACATAGCGGTTCGTTTAAATCCGAAAAAAAAGTATTGAATGCTGCCCCCTATTTGGATGTGACATTAGGAAATCATGGGGAATTTGCCCGTGCGACAATTACATTGGATGGACATTATAGCTATAGATTGAATAAATCGGGCGGATTGATCAGTATTATATGTAAGTAGAGTAGAAAATAAGTTGATAGGTGAAAAAAAGATTTCTCTCCCGTGGGAGAGGAAGAATTACGCTACTGCAGCCAAAGCAGCTTCGTAATTTGGTTCTTCTGTGATTTCAGGAACGATCTCTTTGTAAGTGACAACTCCCTCTTCGTTTACTGCGAAGATTGCACGGCAAGTTACACCAGCAAGAACTGAACCGCCAAGCAATACACCGTATGCGTTTGCAAAATCTTTGTTACGGAAATCTGAACATACTGTCAAATTATCGATCCCCTCAGCTTGGCAAAAACGCCCTGCAGCGAACGGAAGATCAAGTGATACGATAGTAGTGATAACGTCTTTAAGACCAGCAGCTTTTGCATTGAAGTTACGAGTTTCAGTTGCACATACACCAGTGTCCAATGATGGAACAACGATGATGAGTTGTTTTTTACCTTGTGCTCCGCCTACTTTAACGTCACCAAGACCTGCTGAATTAACAACTGTAATTTCAGGTGCTTTATCACCTACATTTACACTGTTTCCTAAAAGCTCTACATCTGTACCTTTGAATTTTGTCGTTGCCATTTAAAGCTCCTGTTTTTTTGTTTGGTACGGAAATTGTACTTAAATCGGATAATTTATCTCTGAATTATAGAAGAGGTGTTTAGACTTAAGCTATTTTACAGTTTACAACGGGGATTGATCTCAATTTGAGTGTAGTGCCGTATCTCATCTAATGTGTACGCTTCGATTGCGGCGCGTCCAATCATAGCGGCATTATCCGAACAAAATTGGAGTTCAGAGAGGAAAAGATCAGCTTTGTAAGGGGCTAATATTCGCTTATTCGTTTCCGAAGATAGAGATTTGCGCTGGCACCGCCAACAATAGCAAACCGTTTGGGTGGATTGGACTTAAAATATTTTTTGAGCTTTTGAATCAAATGTTCCGTCGCCGTTTTCTGAAATGAGCTAGCGATATCGGGATAGGCTGATGGATCATTGGCCTCTACGGCCAGACGTACCTGATTTTTTAACCCTGAATAGCTAAACGCGATCAACGGAGATTGCCATAGAGGAACGGTGAAGGTAAATCGAGTCGTATCACCTTCTAGGGCAAGTTTTTCGATCAGAGGCCCTCCAGGGTAACCTAGTGCCATCATTTTCGCTACCTTATCAAAACTCTCTCCATAACTGTCATCCATCGTCGTCGCTATTGTTTCCATTTGAGAATAGGATTTTACTTCTATAAGTTGGGTGTGCCCACCTGAAACCAGCAAGACGGTGATAGGGAGAAGCGCCTCTTTCTCGATAAACAGAGAGTAGATATGCCCTTTTAGATGATTGATAGGCAAGATAGGAAGAGAGAGGGAAATGCTCAGTGCTTTTGCCATGGTTACCCCTTCTATAAGGGTTACCCCAAGTCCCGGTTCATTGGTTACGGCAATCGCCTTGAGTTGATCGAACCACGGTTCACACTCCGATAAAATACGGGGTAATGCTTCGGCGTGAAGACGACTGGCGAGTTCGGGGACGACGCCGCCATAGACGGAGTGTTCTAGCTCCTGGGAAATCTTTTTATGGTAGATGAGTTTTTTGGTAGCAATCTCTGTAATAGCGATGGAGCTGTCGTCGCATGAACTTTCGATACTGAGAATCATGGCATTACCCACTCTTTGACCCACGGCCATTCGCCGAATCCCGAAGCGGTATTGATATGTCCGCCGTTTTCAATCACTTTCATCTCCACTTGGAGTGCTTTTTGAAGGGCTGATGCCTCTTCCGTGCTCATATAGGGATCATTGGTTGATGTGACTAACAATACCTCTTCAGCAAAAAGGTTTTTAGGGGCTTCGAGAGGGAAAAAGGTTTTGAGGGTTTCGATTTCACAAGTCAAATGGGGCGGTGCAACCAAAAGAAGGCGTTTAATAGGGGCAATTTCACCCTCGTTACATAAATGAAACCACAGAATATTGGCAAGTGAATGACAGATAACGATATCAGGTTGAAAATCGCGCAAGAGGGTTTTGACCTGTTTCATCCAACGGTTTTTACTCGGGAAATGGGGATTATCTAAAAGGGGAAAGCTTACGGTGCCGTATTTTTTGACGATTTCGCCGGAAAGCCATGCCTGCCAATGGGGATCGTCGCTTCCGCCCCAGCCGTGCAGCATCAATACTTTTAACATGAGAGCCCTCGTACAAAGGCGCGTACCTCTTTATCGAGTGCAAAAATGGCCTCTACCGATTCAGGGGCTTGGGTAAAATGCTCATACGCTTGTAAAATCATTGCGGAGATATCGATAAATCGGATCTCTCCGGCAACAAAGCGCTCAATGGCCGCTTCGTTGGCCGCATTCACAATAACACCTTTTTGGGGGTTGCGAAGGAGATCATTTTTGATCTCCCATATAGGATAACGCTCTTTTTCAATGGGGCGAAATTCGAGGGCACCGATACGGGTTAAATCGATTCGATCGACAATCGGGGAATCGACTTCTCCCATTAGAGCATAAGCGATAGGGAGGCGCATATCGGCGTGGGCAAAATGGGCGGTTGTTGAGCCGTCTTTATAATCTATCAGGGCATGAATCAGTGATTTAGTCTCGATAAGGGCATCATACTCCCCCTCCCCGAAAAGCCAGCGTGCCTCGAGGAGTTCAAAGAGTTTATTGACCATAGAGGCACTGTCAATGGTGATCTTTTGCCCCATCGACCAGTTGGGGTGCTTGAGGGCATCTTCAAGGGTGGCGGAAGCGAGTTTTTCCAGCGGCCAATCCCGAAATGCTCCGCCGCTGGCAGTAATCACCATACGGCTGAGAGGACGCGGTGTTTGGTTGAGGTACCACAATCCGAAATGCTCTGAATCGATCGGGATAATGGTGGAGGTATCGACAAACGAACCGCCGACGACCAAAGACTCTTTGTTTGCGAGGGCTAGTTTTTTACCGCATTCGAGAGCTTTGAGTGTGGGGCGAAATCCCGCAAATCCGACCAAAGCGTTGACGACATGCTGCGAGGATGACTCTTCAATCGCCTCAAGGATCGCCGCTTCACCGGAACGGACATGGGGATGATTGACACGGGAACAATCGGCTTTATCCATGACGACAATGCGTTTGGGAGAGTGTTTGCGGATTTGTTGGTTGAGAAGATCGATATTACGACCTGCAACGAGTGTATCGACGCTCAGATTAAATTGTTCGGCAATGTTGAGGGCGTTGACTCCGATGGAGCCTGTGGAGCCCAGTAGGATCAAACAAGACCTCGAAGGAGGACGAGCATAATGACGGATGCGAAGAGGTAGCCGTCAATACGGTCTAACACCCCCCCATGCCCGGGAAGGATGGAACCGCTGTCTTTGACACCGGCTTGGCGCTTGAGATAACTCTCAAACAGATCGCCGAAGACCGCACCGATAGCCGCCGCCATTGAGATGATAATCGCTTGGGTAATATCAACGATGGTGATGCCGATAAAAAAACCGGCAACCGTTGCCACGGCGATACCGCCGTAGACACCTTCGCGGGTTTTACTCGGGCTGGAAACGCTGAAAGGGGTTTTACCGATACTGCGCCCTACGACATAGGCACCGACGTCGGCAGATGCGACGACAACAAGGAGCCATAGCATAGCGCCCATTCCATACTCTTGGTACATGCTGAGCATAAAGAGCATTCCTGCCGTCGGATAGATAAACGGGAGGAAATTTTTAGGAGAGATGTTTTGGGTATAGGCAACAGCCGCGGCGAAAATCAATCCTGCAATGACAAACAGATCTTCGCCGTAGGGGTAAAGGGCAGCTGCTAACCAAAGAATAGCCGCATAGGCGTACAAAGAGTTATTGTTGATACCGAACAAACGGGTCGCTTCGTGAAATGCGAGGAGATAAATTACCCCCATCACACTCCACATAAGCCAAAAGTTGTTGATAAGCCCGACGATCAAAACGCCGATAACCAGAAAGACGGCAGTAACAATGCGCTCTCGGATTGAGTTTTTTGCAGTTTGCATAGTATGATTAACCAATGGTTTTAAAATTTTGGAATTATACCATTTATTTTATTAGAAAAGAGATGATAAATCTGCCTATAGCGGCGTTTCTGCTTAAACTTTAATATCGAGAAGATGGAGCGATTTTGTGGGCTTTTCACTCTCCTCTTTTTTCTCTTCGTGAGGAGATCGTCTCTCTTCTTGTTCCGCCTGCTCTTTGGTGTGTTCACGATCAGGATCAACGCCATGATTCTCTTCCGTGGGGCGTACCTCTTCGATCTCTTTTTTCTCTTCTTGTGCCGCACTCGAGGCCGCAAGTGCTTGTAATTCAAACCGGTTTAAAATGGCATTCTTCTCGCTCGCTACCGTTGCCATTTGTTGATTAACATAGATAGCATTGCCGATAGGACCGATGGCCATTGATTTACCCCTTTAGAATTGATAGCGTCTTGTAGTTGGTATAGAGTACGTTGGCACCCTCGAGTATTTTTACTTCTCTTCGGGGAGTATAATCGACCAAATAGTTCCCTTTTTCAAATACGGAGAAATCGACACACAGTTTTGCCGCTGCTTCGAGAAGTTTTTCGGGAAGCTGTTGTTTGTCGGTGGAGATGATGACATGGGCGGAAGGGCGCTCTTTTAGATGCATCCAAATATCGCGTGCTTTGGCATTTCGGAGAAGCTCGATGTTCCCTTTTTCGCTTTTTCCTAACGAAACTTTGACCCCCTCAATCCAAAATTCGGCAATCGAATCGCCGTTTTTTTGTTTTTGCCCTGTCCCTTTTGAAGGAAATAAGAGGGCTATCTCTTCGGGTGAGGAAGCTTCTGCTACTGTTTGGATAAAAAGTTCGAGATGGCGTATTTTGGATTCGAGATTTCCCCTCTCTTGATGAAGACCATGGGCTTTTTGTTTCGCTTTTTTGGAACGCTTGAAAAAACTGTTTGCACATCCGGAAGCAGTTGTGCATCCTGAGGGAAGTTCCAACTGAATCGGGGTTCCGTCAAAATTACGTAGTTCTGCTGTTTTTTCATAGGGTTTTATACTATCCAAATTGGCTAAGAGGAGATGTCCTGCATTTTGTGCATAGTGTGACTCTTGGAGCAATGTCTCCTCGTTATCAAGCCCTTTTAGATGCTTTTGGAGCTGGAACAACCGTTTTTGCAAAAGTGCTTTTTTCTCATTTTTGAGTTGTTCTAGCTTATCGTTGCTGCGGCGAGCAAACTCGCTCTCTAAATAGCCGCGCACATCTTCGATCGGGTACTCTTGAGGTTCATAAGGAGGCTTGGGGATTTCACCTAGTTTTTGTCCCACTCGGACACTTCGGGTTGAGAACTCTTCATCTATATGACGCAACGCCTCTAAAACGATCCCCTCTTTATCCAAAAGGATGACATTGGTGTGTTTTCCGGTAAATTCGAGTTGCAAAATAGTTGTTTCTGATTTGTACGATCCGCTTGTTGTTGTTGTAATCCGGATGATTTTATCGTTATTATGGAGTGTAATCGACTGGATGGTGGAGCGATTCAACCGTTTTGCAAGCAGTATGTCAAACGGTGCTTGATACATTTTTCCACGAGTAGGGATATCTCCGATCGTAATGGCAGAATTTCCTCGAGACATCTCAAAATTCCAGTTGTTTTCACGATTAAAAACCAATTTTAGTGTAGTGTCGTTAACCCTGTACGCCGCAACAATGTGGGTTAATTGCTGCATGTACGCAACGATCTGTTTTAAAAAAGAAAATCGCATAATTTTACCTCCGCTTTAGAAAAAGAGAACTACAATGACACAATATCGGAGAATAGGATTTTATACAATGAATATGTTTAACACTATCAAGTCTAAATTTATTGTCAATCTTGCGGCAGCAGTAGGCGCCATCCTTGTAAGTGTGATTGTAGCATACTTCATCGCCACCGGATCGATCAAGACGATCATGATCAGTGATCTTAATACCGTTGCCGACGCGTTGGAAAAAAATGTCAATTACATTTCCAAGATAGAGCCTAAAGCATATGAAGAGGATGATTTCAAAAATGAGATCAAAGAGATCAAGATCGGCAAGAGCGGCTATGTCTATTTTATCAATGCCGAGGGGGTTATGACGATCCATCCTAAAGATGAAGGGGAGAATAAAGCTGGTCACGACTACATCGACCATATTCGCTCTGATAAAGCGGGAGGGGTTTATGAGTATACTTCGGCTACGACGGGGCAGGATAAAATTGCAGCATACCGATATATTCCGGCATGGGATATGTGGGTTATTCCGGGTATTAACAAAGCCGATTATTTTGACGAACTGCAATCAAGCTTTTTTAAATGGTTTTTGCTTTTGGGAAGTATCCTCACGGCGATGTTAATTG
>Ga0209262_10000097_pt1 | contig 56788 bp, 45 predicted proteins | sample Lowcelwee11metaG_FD_187171 | JGI IMG/M metagenome (GOLD analysis project Ga0209262, IMG submission 187171) | Freshwater pond sediment microbial communities from the University of Edinburgh, under environmental carbon perturbations - Low... | ecosystem: Environmental > Aquatic > Freshwater >... | reverse complement strand
TTTATTGAATACCGCGAACTCCCAGTCATTATCATATTCCCCATTAGGTATGAGACCCCATGCTGACGGATCTGTTGATCCTTTTATGCTATAACATGGTGTTAACCCTTCCGCTATACTCCTTGCATTACAATATACAAGCGATGAATACCAATTTATAGAATAAATTGGAAAATTGTCGCCTACTCCAAATTCACCATAACCGTATGGATACTCAATATGGGCAGTGTATTCAGACATCAGATCATTCCACTCTTTCTGAGTTACTTCATACTTGCCTATGAGAAACCCTCTGGAAATTGTGACATAATGTACCGGCTGTTCGTCAGTATTATTGTTGCTCCCCATCGAGAATGTTCCTGCAGGCACATAAATGAAACCTGATTCCAAAGTGGAATTTTGGGATTCGTTAGAGTATTCCGAAGTGTAGGTTTTGAAGTAGGCTTTTACTCTGTATGTGTATAATATTCCGGGTGATAGATTAATGTCTGTCCATGTTTCAAGATTTTCAGGTGTAGTAAACACTTCTTTCCAGAGGCTGTCCGTACTTTCTTTTCTCTCAATGATTGTTCCAGCTTCATCAAAAGTATTGTCTGTCCAGTTCAGTTGTACAGAAGCTTCACCGAGAGCTGTAGTAGACAGATCTGACGGTTGTGCCATTTTATTGTTGAGTGAGACTGTTTTTCCGTCTGACAGCTTGCCGTCCGAGACCGCATAGATTATATAGTAAAGGATTTGATCAGGTTCGACAGAAATATCAGTCCAGTTTGTGATCTCTCCATCTATTTCCGCATAATAATCTCTCCAGTCTCCATCATTTGTTTTTTTATCAATACGGAAAATATTCGGAGAGTCTTCCAGAAATTCCCAGTCCAGTCTGACGCTGTTAGGACCGGTACATATCAGAGTCAGATTATCAACTGTTTTGATGCCGTTATCCGCTTCGTAAATACTGTCCTTTGTACAGGCGTAAAATATTAAGGACAGAATTATCAGGATTGCTATGAATATATATTTTTTCATGATTATCCCCTTTGTAATTTATTTATTAACCTAAATGTACTGAAATACTTCATTGTTATCTCCATGTTACGGATTGAGCATCAAAGTCAGCAGCTGTATATCCTTGACAACCGTCACCTGAAACTTGAACAGTCGTTCCTTGAAGCACGGCAATATATCCGGAGGGTGAATATATATTCAACTCTCCAATACTTGGAGCAGTCTCATTTTGAGAATAGTACGCACTGGCGGACTGTGCAACCAAAGCAGCTAAGTTCAGTGCGATTTTTTCTTTAGTGCCCCTGATGTATGAATTGTAAGCGGGTATAGCTACGGACGCAATAACTGCAGTTCCGATCGAACAAACAAGTATTGCAATTAAGGAAAACTTACCCATTGTACTTGTTTTACTTTCTGTTTTTTGCTTACCAAATATTTTACTTAACATGATTTCCTCCTGTATTTTTATCTTATCAATAACATTTTATTTGTCAGTCTTTTACCGTTAGTTTCAAGACTATAGAAATATATTCCGCTGTTCAATTTATCCGCGTTGAACTGAACTGAATGAGTACCGACTGTCAGTTTCGTATTCACTAAATTCTCGACAAGCTGACCGGCGGAGTTATAAATTGATAACCTAACATTTTGAGTTGAAGGAATAGCGAATTTTATTGTCGTGACCGGATTGAACGGGTTCGGATAGTTCTGATATAAAGTGGCTTCTATGGGCTGCAAGTTATCATCATTATCAATATGTGTAGTACTCATCCATGCAAGGAACGGATAGCCGTTATTTGTAACACCGTCCATATCCCAGATATCTTCAGTTCCGTTGGCTGATTCCCCAACAAAATCCCAACCGGCATCAAGGAAAGTTTGTTTAATTTTCATTTCGGCTGTTGTAAGGCCTATAGGATATCCCGGATATGCAAGTGTATCCGGTACCCCCGAAGTTTCAGTATCCCAAAAACAATTAATTACATTTCCGGAGCATCCGTAACTGCTACCTTCAAATCCTCCACTTAAATCACTATAAATCCTACCATAGCTATAGCAATTCTCAATGCTACCACCTTCCTGACAACCAGCAAAACCTCCACTACAAGTACATCTTTCACCGGATATATCGGAATATGAAAAACAATTGATTATATTGCCTTTACTGGTACCGACCAGACCTCCAGTACCGCCAAGTGCATCGTCTATAGTATTCATAGTACCCTTTGAGAAAGATTGTTGAATACTTCCGCCTGTGAAATAACCGACCAAACCACCGTTGGCATTTCCAATTCCTACTTTAACGTCACTGTAACATCTAACAATATTGCAACTTCCTTCACCTATTAATCCGCCTGCACCCCATCCTCCTGATACGGTTCCAGTAGTGAAACAGTCCTCAATAGTACCAGTAAAAGTACTGCACAGAATACCTGAATTTGACCCTCCAGTGATAGTACAGTTTGTTATACCTAAATTTTTGATCACAGCGTTTTCTGCCCATCCAAAGAGACCAGACATTGATTCATCAAATGAGTGGGGAATATGATTTATATATAAATTATCAATTATATGATTCTGCCCATCATAGACACCTGTAAATATACCCAGAAATTCATATTCACCAAATTGCCCGATCGGCTTCCATCCCATAGGTTCATCAGGTGTTACAGGGTCATCATCATGATCGCCAATTAACCAATTGCGTGTTTCTTCAGCGTTTATGTCAGCTGTTTGGATATAATGATAATGGTAATTCAGAGTGTCGGCGGCGATCCAGTAAAGATTTTCGAGATTTGCGATTTGATAAGGATCGCTTTCAGTTCCGTTTCCAAGTGACGGCGCAATTGCCACGGGATGTGGCATCCATGCAAGGAACGGATAACCGTTGTTCGTAACTCCGTCCATATCCCAGATATCTTCAGTTCCGTTGGCTGATTCACCGACAAAATCCCAACCGGCGTCAAGGAAAGTTTGTTTAGTTTTCATTTGAGCTGTTGAAAGGCCTACGGCATGAGTCCATGTTAAAGAATCTTCTGGTACTCCAGTTGCGTCAACATCCCAGAAGCAACCGGGTGCATCAGACGAAGTAGAAAAACCGGTAACATCTTCACCTGACAAATTGCCGAAACAGAAAGAATCTTCATATCTTCCGCCATGTAAATAATGTCCACCCATACCGTAAATAGTCGCTCCTTCAACATTAGATGATGAATAACAATTTTTTATTGTTCCTTCATTTGTGCCAGCAAATCCACCCGTTCCAAAGGGATCTTCCTTTAAACAGGTTACCTTTCCTGTACAATAAGATTTAGAGATGATACCACTTTGATATCCAATTAATCCACCGGTGAACATATATCCTGTTACATTTGCATGACTATAGCATTTTTCAAAAAGTCCGCTGCCTTCACCAATCAGTCCTCCAGCAGACCATCTTGAAGTTACATTTCCAGTGCTGAAGCAGTTTACTATAGTTCCTAAATTACATCCAACTAACGCTCCAGCATCTCCACCACCGCAAATGTTTACATTGGTTAAGCCGAGATTTTTCAATTCTGATCCTAAAGTAAATCCGAAAAGTCCCAGACAACCCTCTTCCGGCTGATTTATATATAAGCTATCAATTGTATTGTTTTGCCCATCGTAAGTGCCTATAAAAGTACCTAGGTTAATTGCCGGATTAGGGCTATATCCCCCTATTGATTTCCATCCCATTGGTTCATCGACTGTGAGAGAATCATCGTCATGATCTCCGACGAACCAGTTTCTGGTTTCAGCGGCATTGATATCCGCAGTTTGGATGTAATGATAATGAAAGTTTGTAGTATCCGCCGCGATCCAGTAAAGATTTTCGAGATTTGCGATCTGATAAGGATCGCTTTCAGTTCCGTTTCCAAGTGACGGCGGGATCGCGACTTGTGCGTATATTAAACCGGCCAGCCCGATCAGAAGGGAAATAATATGTTTCTTCATGATAGACTCCTTTTTTTATTTTTATCTTATTAATAACATTTTATTTGTCAGTCTTTTACCTTCTGTTTCAAGACGATAGAAATATATTCCGCTGTTCAATTTATCCGCATTGAACTGAACCGAGTGACTTCCTTTTTCCAGCTTTTTATTAATCAGCTCGTTTACAAGCTGACCGGTCGAATTAAAGACAGATAATTTAACATTCTGATCAGTCGGAATTGAGAATTTTATCGTAGTGACTGGATTGAACGGATTCGGATAGTTCTGAAACAGAGAAAATTTGACAGGCTGTAAGATATCCTCTTCTTCAATACCTGTGGTATTCATCCATGCAAGGAAAGGATAACCGTTATTTGTAACTCCGTCCATATTCCAGATATCTTCGGTGCCGTTGGCTGTTTCATCCACAAAATCCCATCCGGCATCAGTGTAAGTCGATAGAATTTTCATTTGAGCGGTCGTCAGGCCGGTACCGCCATTACTTGAATCAACTTCAGATGTTTCGACATCCCAAAAAGAGTTTGTTACTATAGCTAAGGAGTCTCCGTAATTCCAGCCCTCTGAAATTAATCCTCCAGGTAACTCCCCGGTAACTTTTCCATAGCTGAATGAATTAATAATGCTTCCTTCATGATCTTCATCAGAGGCAACCAAACCGCCGCTCCAACCGCCTATCACTTCTGTAGAAGAAAAACAATTAATAATGGTTCCGGTATTTTTACCTGTTAATCCACCAGAATAACCCCAATCATTAAATACTCTACCAGAGCTATAACTTTTTAAAATGTATCCGCTAATATTAGAACCTATCAGGCCACCTGCATAAACGCCTGTAACTTCAGAATTTCCGAAACATTCTTCTATTGTATTATCTTGGCTGTAACCGATCAAGCCTCCTCCATATCCTCCTATTACAGATGCTGTCGATGTACAGTTATTTAAAAAACTGGAACTACACTTGCCAATCAACCCCCCACCGTAATCTGGTGTACCACTTATTTCACAAGCAGTGCATGAATTTGTAATTGTGCTTGAAATGCAATTTCCGATCAAACCACCGTTCTCAAAACTACCAATATGATAACCGCTAGGGCTTGTATTAATTCCGGAATAAGCACAATTTTCAATATTACTTGATTCGCATATTGCTGCCAAGCCCCCGATGTAAAACTTTCCGGATAAATTTCCATTTGAAATACTTATGTTTTTCAGATCTGCTTCTGTTGTTTTTCCGAATAAACCGGCCAGATCATCATTAGAAATATATAAACTGTCAATTAAAAATGTCTGACCGTTATAGCTCCCTATAAATGCTTTCGATTGATTTCCGATCGGTTTCCAACCTGCTCCTTCAAACCACGTGTTTGTTTCTGCGGCATCTATGTCGGCAGTTTGGATATAATGATAATGAAAGTTTGTAGTATCCGCAGCGATCCAGTAGAGATTTTCGAGATTTGCGATCTGATAGGGATTTTCTGCTGAACCATCTCCAAGTGACGGCGGGATTGCGACTTGCGCATAAATTAAACCGGCCAGCCCGAACAGAAGGATGATGATGTGTTTCTTCATGACAGACTCCTTTTTTTTAATTTTTTATAAAAATCAACCTCGATTCTGAAGTGGTATTCTTTGAATTTATTTGTTTGAGAGAACTGTATGGTCTTACACTAAAAGTAAGATACTACCGAAACTGTTTTTTTCCAAATGAAAAATAGAATATTTTAGGTTTTGTTATTATCTTGTCAAATGGACGGAATTTGATTAAATTCCTGTATTGAAAATAATTACAAAGGATAACAATGAGAACAAAGATCGGAATAGCTGGATGCGGGCACTTAGGCAAACTTCATACAAAAATGCAGACTATGCTTGGCGATATCTCCGAGCTGATAGGCGTTTACGATATTAATCCGGATGCGGTAAAAATTTCTTCAGAAGCGAACAACTGCAGAGGATTTAATAATCTCGATGAGATGTTTCCTCTTGTTGACGGAGTCGTGGTCGCGGTCGCTACACAGGGTCATTACGAAGTGGCAAAAAAATGCCTGCTGGCGGGAAAACACATATTCATTGAAAAACCTATAACTGCTACAGTGGAACAGGGAATCGAGCTTGTTCAGCTGGCAAAAGAAAAAGGTCTTATCATACAGGTCGGTCAGATAGAGAGATATAATCCCGCTTTTTCTCAATTGAAGAATTTCGAAATTGAACCTAAATTCATTGAAGCCCACAGACTGGCTCCGTTCAATCCCAGAGGAGCCGATGTGTCGGTTGTTTTAGATCTTATGATCCACGATATTGACCTCATTTTAAGCCTGATAAAATCAGATGTCGAAAGAATTGACGCGGCCGGAGTGGCAGTTATAACAGACACAACAGATATCGCCAATGTCAGGATAAAGTTTAAAAACGGAGCGGTGGCTAACCTTACAGCCTCAAGAATGAGCCTGAAAAAAATGCGTAAATTCAGAATATTTCAGGAGCAGAAATACCTGTCTCTTGATCTCGATACCGGTATTGCCGATATTTTCTATCTCGCAGATAAAGGCGCAGTCATTAATGACGGAATGGCAGTAGCCGATCTGGATTATGTAAACAAGAAAATTATTTATTCCAAAAGAGAAAAAGTGGAAGTGAATGCGCTTTTGGAAGAGAACCGCGATTTCGTGGAAGCTATATCAAAAGGCAAACCCGTAAAAGTAACCGGCGAGGACGGATTGAAAGCTTTAAAAGTAGCAGATGAGATATTGAACGAGATAGCGAATCAGTTTAAAGGAAGCGATTAATTATGGAATGGTATTTTATAGATGTAAAAATCTCCGATGAAATAATAAAAGATATTGTAACCGATTTCGCTTTTTCGATAGGATGCAAAGGCATAGAGGATCTTGACGAGACGACATTTGAAGATGCGACAGGACTCAGACTTTTTTTCGAGGAGGACGACGAACCGGGCATGATCATAAATTCGATCAGGCTGTTCTTTGAAGAGAACGGCTATGAATTACCTTCTGATATGAAATTTGAAAAAATACCTCAGACGGACTGGCGAGAAGAGTGGAAAAAAACATATTCCCCCGTCGAAGCCGGAAAATTTCTCGTGGTGCCTGCATGGCAGGAAGCGGAAACAGATAAGATCAAAATTTTAATAGAACCTAAAATGGCTTTCGGAACAGGCACGCATGAAACGACTAAACTTATGCTGCAGGAAATAAGCAAACATGATCTGAGCGGAAAAATAGTATTCGAGGCGGGATCGGGATCCGGAATTTTATCAATAGCGGCAGTAAAAATGGGTGCTGAAAGCGTGATAGCGGTTGATATAGACGAAGAAAGTTACGATAACTGCAAGGAAAACGCTCATCTGAATAAAGCAGACATGAGGATACATACGAAATTCACGAATGACAACGATTATGCTGTCGAAAACATTTATGATGTGGTTCTGGCGAACATAAACAGAAGCGTGCTGGAAGAATTAATTCCTAAATTTAAAAAGATAGTCAAACCTAAAGGAATGATCATTCTGTCGGGGATTTTAATTGACGAGAACGCCAGAATGTACTCAAAGATACACGATGTCTGCGGACTTATCACAGACGGCTATTACGAAATGAATGAATGGTGTCTTATAAGACTGGTGAAGAATTAACCATCAGAAATTATTTTACAAACTCTTTCTCAATTTTAATTGATAAAATTCTTTTTCATTATTATATTAAGTGGCTCTGAGTTGTTTCATGAATAAATTGTTTGAAACAAATGGGAATAATTTGCGGTAACATAGTTAAATTACTATATAAGGGGCTGAGATGGACAGAGACAAATTGGCGGTGCTGGCGGTGAGTGAGAGCGGTTTTATATTCGATCCGGTAACCGGGCATTCATACACTGCGAATGCTACGGGATTAAGGATACTTGAACTCCTGAAATCAGGAAAGAACGAAGAAGAGATCAAAGCCGCACTTATGGATGAATTCGAAGCGACGGAAGACGAAGTCAGCGTGGATATCAGTGATTTTATAGAAAATCTCAAAAAATATTTTTTAATATAGGGGATTTTTATGAAGATCACCGTAGCGGTAAGCGGGATAAATACGATAGATAATCCCGGCCCCGGAGCTGGAATATGCAGAGCGCTGAAAGAGAGCGGGATGGATGTAAGGACAATAGGACTTGCTTATGATGCGCTTGAACCGGGAATATATTTAGACCATATAATTGATAAGAGCTACATCATGCCTTATCCTTCAGGCAGCAGGGAAGCTTTCATCGAAAGAATTAAGGATATACATTCAAGGGAAGGAATAGATGTAATAATTTCCGCGCTTGATGCAGAACTTCCTATATATATGGACATCGAACCGGTTTTAAACGACATCGGGATAAAGATGCTGATACCTTCAAAAGAGATGTTCAGGTTAAGAGACAAACTAAGACTGAAAGAACTGGCGGAGAAGATCGGAGTTAAAGCTCCGGAGTACATGAGCTGCGCTTCTCTGGCGGATCTTCATAACGCGGTAAACGAATTAGGATTCCCGTGCATGGTAAAAGGCCCGTTCTACGAGGCTTACAAAGCTCATTCACCAGCCGAGGCTGAAGGATATTTCGGAAAGATAGCAGCAGCATGGGGCTACCCGATAATCGTGCAGAAATTCATTCAGGGAGACGAGTACGATGTGATCGGGTGCGGAGACGGCAACGGGAATGATATAGGAGTTTTCGCCATCAGAAAAATGACGATCACAAAGCTCGGTAAAGTATGGAACGCGGTCAGCATAAGGAACGAAAAACTGATCGAAGCTACAAAAAGAGTGGTCAAAGGACTGTCTTGGCGCGGGGGATTTGAGTTCGAGGTGCTTCTTGAGGACAAGACCCAGGAGATTTATGTTCTAGAAATTAATCCGAGATTCCCTGCGTGGGTGTATTTTCCGGCCGGATGCGGGATCAATCTGCCGGCAAGGATGGTTCAGCTTCTTACGGGGCAGGACTACGACACCCATTCCGATTATAAAAGCGGCAAGCTGATGATAAGATATACGAACGAACTTGTAAAAGATATATCCGATTTCGAGCAGATCAGCACATATGGAGAAACATCGGAAAAAGGAGACTAGATTATGAAAAAAGAATACATAAAACCTTATATAAGAAAACAGACCGCCGGCGTGATGAATAAATTCGGCGTAAGTTATAATAAAGGGCACAGGGAAGATATCGAAGGGATAGCGATAGGTGATTTTACCGGTAAATACGGATCACCGGTATTTGTTTTAAGCGAAAAGATCATCAGGGAAAGATACAGAAAAATATATTCATACTTTTCCAGCAAATATCCTAAAGCAAAGATGAGCTGGTCATACAAAACGAATTACCTCGATGCCGTGTGCTCAGTGCTTCATCAGGAAGGCGAAACGGCGGAAGTGGTTTCGGATTTTGAATATCAAAAAGCGAGAAGGCTCGGCGTTCCGGGCAAAAAGATAATTTATAACGGGCCTTACAAGCCGCTTGAATCGCTTGTTGTCGCTTTTAGAGAAGGTGCGATGGTCAATCTCGATAATTTCGACGAGATAATCAAAGCGGAAGAGGCGGCGAAAAAACTCGACATTAAAGCATCTGTCGGGATCAGGGTAAACATGGACACGGGTGTTTATCCGCAGTGGTCGAGGTTCGGATTTAATATCGAGAACAACAACGCATTCAACGCTGTGAAAAGAATTCAGCACAGCGAATACCTACAACTCGAAGGGATCCACTGCCATATAGGAACTTTTATGATGGAGCCTACCGCTTACAAAGAAGCGGTGAAAAAAGTGATCCAGCTGATGCGCAGGATCGAAAAAGAATTTGAAATTTCAATATCATATCTTGATTTCGGAGGCGGATTCCCGTCAAAGAACAAGCTTAAAGGAACTTATCTGCCGCCTGAAGTGGCTATTCAGCCGGTGGAGAATTTCATTGACGCTGTCACCGATACCCTTTTAGAAGAACTTGAACCGAAGGAATATCCTGAAGTCTATCTTGAAACAGGCAGAGCGATCGTTGACGAGGCGGGATGGCTGATAACGACCGTTGACGCGGTAAAAAGGCTTCCCGACGGAACTAAAAGCTACATAATTGATGCCGGAGTGAACTTATTATATACATCAGCCTGGTATAATTATCATGTCGAGATCGACAGGGAACTCCATGGCGCCTACGAGAACAGTATAATTTACGGACCTCTCTGCATGAACATAGATGTAGTTGTCGAAAGCGCATTCCTGCCTCCTCTTCCAAAAGGTACAAGGCTGATACTTTCCCCGATGGGCGCGTATAATATGACCCAATGGATGCAGTTCATCCGCTACCGTCCCGCCGTTGTTATGATAATGGAGGACGGTACAGTTGAGCAGATAAGAAGGCCTGAAATCCTCCAGGATATTGTCGGCCCCGAAAGCGTTCCCGAAAAATTAAAAAGTTTTCAATTTTAAGGATAGTCCGGCATGAGTTCAGGAAGAGTAAAAGAATATTTTAAAGATCTGACAGAGGAACTGTTTTTTGCATATTCTAATCTGTTTTTTATTCAGAACAGGACAGTAGGATTACTCTTGTTCCTTTCAACTCTGTTCAACAAAAATATCGCTGTTCTCGGGTTGCTTTCACTAATAATCGCACTGCTTTTCGCGACTTTTATCGGCATAAAAAAACACGATCCCGTAAATAAACTTTTTACCTATAATGCGCTTCTTACGGGATTCGCTATCGGGTTCATATTTAAGATCACAACGCTGTCAATCCTGCTCACTTTCGGCATGAGCATTCTCACCGTCCTTTTAACCTATACTCTGAGTTCGGCTCTGTATTTATATTTCAGGCTGCCCGTACTAAACATACCGTTCACGATATCAGCCATGATCATCTATCTCGCATCCGCGAAATACAGCAACCTGATAGTTGATTCATTCTATAAACAGGAATACTTTAACATTGATGCCATCCCTGATTTTATTCAGGGGCTTTTACAGGCTGTCGGTATACTGATATTCATGCCTTATGATATAATAGGCATCATAATGCTGATCGCGATCCTGATATATTCAAGGATAACATTTTTTACCGCCGTGCTTTCATATTATGCCGGAATTTATTTTCTCGCCGTTCTTAAAGGCAGCGTTTCTCTCGCGTTCCTTGAAGTATCATCGTTCAATTTTATACTCGTCGGGGTCAGCCTAGGAGGAATGTTCCTCATACCGTCAAAAAGGACTTATCTGCTCACTTTATCTGCAGTTCTCGCGTCTGTATTTATTATAGACGCAACATCGGTATTCTGGGTGTCATTCGGAATACCGGTATTCACGCTTCCTTTCAACCTGACCGTTCTGTTATACATTTATGTGCTGGGCAGCGTAAAGTATTTAATGATGAATCAGACAAACCTTGAAAAGCCTGAAAAATCGCTCGTTGACCATTTAAATTATAAGAACAGATTCGACTGGTCAACGCCTTCAATAAATCTTCCTTTCATGGGAAAATGGACGGTTTATCAGCCCTTCGACGGCGAATGGACTCATAAAGGAGTATGGAGATACGCTTATGATTTCACGATAGAAGATAAAGGAAAAACTTTCAGGAATGAAGGTCAGCAGAAGGAAGATTATTTCTGCTTCGGAAAACCGGTAGTTTCTCCCGTTGACGGAACTGTTGTAGATGTTTACGACGAAGCTGACGACAACGATATCGGTGATGTTGACAAGATAAACAACTGGGGAAATTATATAATCATCTACTTTTATCCCGGATATTATGTTGAATTATCACATCTGAAAAAAGGGTCGGTCAAGGTTAAAAAGAACGATACTGTGTCAAAAGGCCAGTTCATCGCGGAATGCGGAAATTCCGGATATTCGCCCGAACCGCATCTTCATGTTCAGCTGCAGTATTCCCATCTGATAGGTTCTGCAGGAATTGAGTTCGCTTTCAACAGCTTCAAAGTCAACGATCTTGATCTCGATCCTAAATATCTCAAGAAAAATGATTCCGTAACCGCGCTGTCATCATCAAAAACACTCACAAGAAAACTCCAATTCATTCTGGATGAAGAATTTAAATATAAAGTATATAAAGACGATGTTCCGGCAGGAGAATTTGCCCTGACAGTTAAGATGGATACAGACGGCACATATTACTTCACTGACGGTAAAGAGAACAAACTTTATTTCGGGAACGACAGGGACAGATTCGTATATTTTAAATATGACGGAAGCTATAAATCGGATCTCAGATATTTCTTTCTTGCTCTGCCCTCTGTTCCATTATCCGATGATGAACAGATAGAATGGAATGAATTCATTCCGGATAATGTTTTCAGGGTATCAAAACTTCCGCTAATATTCAAGTCCTTCAATCATAAATTGAACAGGATCTGCGGATTTTATATCAGGAAAGATAAGAATACTGTAGACGGCAGAATTATTCAGAACGGCCGCGTGACTGCCCAAACCAAAGCTGTGCTTTGCGAAAAGAAAGGGTTTAAAGAAATTGCCGCTATTATTAATAATAAAATAATCAGGTTAGAGAAAATATGAAAAGTTATGTGCTAACGGCCATATTGAGCACTTTATGCTCAATTTATGCGATGAGCGAAGTTGACTCCTTATTGATTAAAGGGGATGAATATTATTTCAAAGGTAATCTGGAAGGAGCGCTGGATCTTTACTTCCAGGCGGAAAGTTTTAGATCCGAAAACGAAGGCGCTAAAGAAGGGATCTACAATGCAAGCATTAATTCAGGCGGGATCAAAACAGCTAACGAATATGCGTATAAGCTTCTTAAAATTCAAAATTCGCAGATAAATCAGGACAGAGTGATATATTCGGATGCACTGCTAGGAAAAACTTCGGCCGCCGAAAAATTTCTGAAGCAGGAGAAGGATTATTACAGAAAAAAAGCAATATACAGTCTGGCGGGATGGGGATTAAAACAGACCGGGTATTCAATTAAAACTGCTGACTGGTACAAAAAAGCTATGGACGACGGATTTAAAAGTGACGAGTTTGCTATTGGTTACAGAGAATCTTCAAAACTTGTAAGAGACGACAATAAATATCTGGATGCGACAATTTCATTATATAATTACGGTGGCAATGACCTGCTTACCACCGGGTATAATTTGAATCTGAATTATAATTTTGGTCCGTCTCAACATAAATTCAACATCAATCTTGTTATGCAGGGTACAGGAATAAATCAGGACATGAATATGCTGGATAAAATAATAATATCAGGCGCAGATACAACATATTCAAAGTATGATTCAAAATTCTATGATACAATAGGTCAGTATGAACTTTTCGGGCAGTATAATTATTTCTATTCAAGACGGTTAACCGTTTACGGAGGAGCAAAATTAAGCTGGTTGAATAATGATTATATACAAAGCAATATTACAGGTTCAATTGGGAGCAGATTTAAGATCGGCGATTATTTCAGAGCAAATACATACTTCAACGCTTCAGCTGTAAGCTACAGCTATTTTTCGATGTATTATGATTCTACAGTTACTAATGCGGGGCAGGGAAATTCCGTTGTAACATATAAAATTGATTATAAAGAATTATCCGGTTCATTGTCTTCACTCCAATATACTTTTGACGGAGCTTTTACATATAATGAGTATTATATCGGCGGAATTATTAATGTTATTAAAGATTTAAACTCGACTTTCGCTGAAGATATGGAAGTAACAGGAGGCAGAACAGATTTGTCCGAAAATATAAATGATAGGGATATAAGGCTTCTTTACGGAGTGACAGCGGGATACAATAATAACAAATATGATATTTTCTCAAGCTATACTACAGGGGATTTGTTTCTTGTCAACACAAGCGAGGGCAGGTATCTTAACACTATTGATTCAAAATTGAAGATGAATGTTCTCGGCGGAATAATATTTAAAAAATTATTCGGAGATTGGATACTTGGCTACACTCTATCTTATTCTGATTTCGAGAATTATACTATATTGACAAACTCAATAATTGCAAACTATAACTGGAGATAAACAAAATGAAAAAAACCGCACTGATTTTTATTCTCGGGCTAATTATAAGCCTGTATTCAGAAATGACGCAGAAAGAACTTGAAGATGCTTACGATTCTTCGATTAAATATGAAATGAGTCAGAAATATGATAAAGCTATCTCGGCTATGAGCAAAGTAATTAATGATTATCCGATAAGTTATACCGTGAATTACAGATTGGGATGGCTGTATTACCTTCAGGGAAATTTCGCAAACGGGATGAAGCATCTTGAAACGGCTCTAACGGCGTATCCGTATTCAGCGGAAGTCTTAAATACGATCAACCTGATTTATGTGGCTCAGGCAGATTGGGATAAAGTCGAACAGCAATCGTCAAAAGTTATTAAGATAGATTACTATAATTATTATGCAAATTACTGGTATTCAGTGGCACTTTTTAGGCAGAAAAAATATGATCAGGCTATAAAAATTTCCGATAAAATGCTGGCTGTTTTTCCGACAAATATTGAATTTCTGAATATTTTAGCAGAAAGCAAATTCCTAAAAGGCGACAAAACTGAGGCTCTGAAAATTTTCGCAGGAGTAATAATCCTTCATAAAGATAACGAGACAGCAAGGTATTATCTCGGAAGATAAACTTTTTTAACGAATACTTTTACATATATTAACTGTGGGCTTGACGATTTTCGACTCTTTCTAATGCGTAGTTGAAGAAGACGGGATTGTCATTTCAATTATGAATTTATTCTCGGTTATTGATGCCTTTATACCGCAGGAATTCCTTGCGCATATTTTCTTGGCAATTGCTAAACCCATGCCGTTGCCGCTTATGTTTTTCGCATTAGTTCCTCTGTAAAACGGTTCGAAAAGCTTTTCTTCAGATATTAAGCTTTCTTTCTGACCAAGAAAGTCGTTCTCAAATCGCAGAATTATTGTGTCGTCAGTTCTTTGTTCTGATATTAACAGTTTGCCGTCTTTTGGTGTATATTTTATCGCATTGCTCAGGATATTCTCGAAAACAGATCTGACTGAAGGGAATAAATATGCCGTAAAGCTTTCTTTGGAATATTCCAGGTCAGCTTCTATAGATAACTGTCGGAATACATTTAGCTGACTGCCTACCTCAGTATCCAGTATTTTTATAATGTCAATTTCCGCTTTAGGTTCTGTGGGAATACCGTCTAGTCTGTAATATTTTAAAATTCTATCAATTAATTTATCCATTAATGTAATTTCTTTTTCAATAACAGCTATATAGTGAATTGAATTCTCGTCTTTTTGTTCTTCAAGATCACGCAGCAGCTGAAGAGCAACATTTATTCTTGTTAAGGGCGACCGGAGTTCATGCGAGATGTGAGCTGAGGTTTCTTTTTGCTCGTTGATCACATACTGGATCTTTTCCGCCATTGAATTAAGCGTTTCAGCAAGTTTTCCGAACTCATCGCCCGAAACCCTTTTTACTCTGGTGGAGAAATCGCCTTCAGATATAGACTTGACTGCTTTATCGAATTCAGCTAATGGGCGGGTTAATTTTTTTGACAGCAGTACTAAAACGATTAGATTAAAAACAAGCAGTGCAAAGAGAGTAATGTTGAGTTTCGTGTCTGAGGACGGAGTGTAGTAATCGTTAAAAAGCCAGATTGATCCCTTTTCTCCGATATTTGTTTCAAAAGGTATAGCAAGAGGAAAAGGGCTTCTGATAGCATCCGTATTCTTATCTTTATCCAGAATTAAGGTTCGATAACCTTCTTCATTTTTCCCAGTAGGCTTAGAAAGAATATTAAGCCTGCTGTCAGTGATAACGATCTCAAGATGATAACTTTCAGATATGTCATCAAGGGCTTTCCCGTTTTGTAAACTGGAACTAATTTCTTTGAGTGAATTCAATTCCAGCCTTTTGTCAATGAATTCTTTGAAGGCATAAGTACTTATGGTCATATAGAAGTCATGATCTCTTTTTGATTGTTCAGCTTTAAAAAAATTTATAATAAGGAAGAAAGAAAAATGGTTAATGAGAAGCAGGAGCAGGAATGAAACGATTATTTTGAAAGTAAGTTTTTTTGGGAACATTTTCATACCGTTTTTTTGAATAAATAGCCCGTACCCCAGCTTGTCTTTATCCTATCTTTAGTGTCGCCTATAGATTCCAGCTTCGAACGAAGTTTGCTGATATGCATATCTATGCTTCTGTCGAAAACCTCAGCATCTCTGCCTCTTGTATAGTTCATAAGCTCATCTCTCGAAAAGATCATGCCGGGTCTTGTCATCAGTAATTTCAAAATCTTGAATTCCGTCAGCGAAAGTTCTTCGTACAGGTCATTTCTTTTAACCCTTAAAGTAGAAGTATCCAGAATTATACCATCAACCGCCAAAGTTGATAATGCTTCTTCGTCTGAATTGAGATTTCTTCTCAAGACTGCTTTAATTCTGGCTGTAAGCTCGCGTGGGTTAAAAGGTTTAGGAATATAATCATCAGCCCCTAACTCCAATCCAAGAATTCTGTCTGTCTCATCTCCGCGCGCTGTTAGCATTATTACAGGCAGTTTTTTACCTGCGATTCCCATTTCTTTCAGTATTTCCAGACCTTCTTTCCCGGGAAGCATATGGTCAAGAATAATAATATCAGGGGAAACCTCTGAAATCTTTTCCTTCACTCCCAGTCCAGTAAGATGGCTGTAAGTTTCAATGCCGTAATAGGACAGATATTGCTTCAGCAGATTCTGAAGCTCACCGTCATCATCTATGATCAAAGCTTTTATCATTGTTCCTGACCCGAATTTATGTTAAAAATAATAAGATATAATGTAAAAAGCACATTAATTTACATTTAATTTACAAAATTTATTTTTTACAGGCATCGGACAATATCAAAAGATATTATTTGAAGACAAATTATGACAATTATTTACATTTGAGTCAAATATTTTATACAAACGCGTCGTAAATTACCAAACAACAAAATGGAGAGTTCAATGCGAATTAGTTTTCTCAGCCTCATGGCGGTGTTTGCGGTAACGAATGCAGCAGTAGTCGGTCTGGCTGAAGCTCAAAAATCTGCTCTTGAAAAAAATTACGGGTACGAGATAGCGAAACAGGATGTTTCAAAAAGCGAACTGGCAACTAAGAGCAGCTTATCCGGATTCTTCCCGACAGCCACTTTCACGGCGAGTCATATGCTTTACACGCCTGAAGTGAATATGAGTTCTTATGCTTTTGATACAACTACAGGTGCATTTTCTTCAATAAGTATAGCGCAGAAGGACAGAACTTCTTTCGCCTTTCAGATTTCACAGTCTCTTTTTTCAGGCGGGAAGAAGTGGTACGGATACCAGATCAGCAGTGATTCTGAGAAGATCAGCAGGAATGGGTTTACAGCTGAAACGATATCGCTTCTCGCGGAAGTAGAATCAGGGTATTTGAATGTTCTCGAAATGAAGGAGATGTTTGATATTTCAAAAGAGTCACTTTCTCTTTCAAGAAATAATGAGGCCAGTGCAGCTACAAAACATGAAACGGGGCTGATCTCCAAGGTTGATTTATTAAAAAATTCTTCTGCTCGCGCCGCCAGTGAAGTATCGGTACTGAATGCAGAAAAAGACTATGACCTTGCGAAGATTAGTTTTGCTAATCTTACAGGGCTGAAGAATTTTGAGCTTGAGAATATTGAGCGTGAAAGTTATGCAGAAATGATAGACAAACTTAATAAATATGATCTTGATGCAATAAATTCAAAGACTGAGCAATTTCTCGCTTACGCTTATGTAAATAACACCGATCTCAAGAATTCAAGACTGACGAAAAGTATTGACGAGAAGACAGTAAAAATGGCGAAAGGGAATTTTTTGCCGACAGTGTCTCTTTCATACTCGACAGAATGGGAAAAAACAAACTTGGCAGACGAATTCGAGAACAGCGGTGCGTTGGCGTTATCCGCTGCCATTCCGGTACTGCCGCTATACGATAATTACATAACTCTTGAAAAAGCGAAAATCGAGTTAAAACAATCGGAACTTAAGCAAATGCAGCTCGAGGACGAAATCAGAACAATGATTAATTCTGCTGTTTATACTCTTGTGCTTGGATCAAAAAAGCTGTTAAGTTCAAAATTAGCAGTTGAACTGGCCGAGGAAACATATTACAGTGTCTTGGAAAGGTCAAGATCAGGTATTTCAACGGAAGATGAATTGAATACTGCGAGGCTTTCGCTAATTCAAGCAAAGTATAACTATACTTCAGCATTTTATAATATGTTGAAAACAAAGTCAGAGTTGATGAAGCTATTAAATATGAAAGAAGAAAATGAACTTATTGTGCTGATATAATAAATTGTCACGGAGGTTAGAGTGAAAAAATTTAAAGGTTTAGGCATATTTAAATAGAATAATAAAATAAAAATATAATCATTCCGTTCACAAAAACCGGAATGATTATAATTGAAACAGATTATAAGGATAATATCATGAAGACAAAGATCACAGTAGCCGCAATCATCGCAGCAGTAATTCTGACTGCCTGTTTTGTTTACAAAAGTAATTCAAATGGGGGGATATCAGATATAAACTATGAAACTCAGAAAGCGGTTTTGGGGAGTATTGTAAATTCAATATCAGCTACCGGGACGATAGAGCCGATATCAAAGGTCGAAATAAGCACTCAGGTATCAGGGATTGTCAAAAAAGTGTATGTCAATTATAATGATAAAGTAAAAAGAGGCCAGCTCATAGCCGAAATAGATAAAACTAATCTTATTTCAACATTAAAAAGTGAAGAAATATCATTAAAATCTGCACAAAACGATTATGAGTATCAGCAAAATAGTTACCGTAGGTCAAAAGAACTATATGACAAAAAATTTTCCAATGAAGCGGATATTGAAACCGCAAAATATAATCTTGACAATTCGGAAGTGAAGCTAGAAAAAGCAAAACTTACCTATGAAAAGGCTGAGGACAATCTAGGGTATGCATCTATTTATTCCCCGATTGACGGAGTAGTACTTTCCGTCAGCATCGAAGAAGGTCAGACTGTTGTTTCAAGTTTTAGTGCTCCGACACTATTTACCATTGTGAACGACCTAACCAAGATGGAGGTACAGGCTGGTGTTGACGAGGCTGATATCGGGTCGGTAACAACCGGTCAGGAGGTCGAATTTACAATTGACGCTTATCCCGATAAAACGTTCAGCGGCACTGTATCACAGATCCGTCTTGAACCGACCACATCGTCGAATGTGGTAACATATTCCGTAATCATCAACGCTCCTAATCCTGACGGTAAACTTCTTCCCGGAATGACTGCAAGTCTGAATATATTCACTTTGAAATTAAATGATGTGCTTATCATACCTGAAAAAGCTTTGAATTTTAAACCTGATCTTTCATCATTACCGAAACCGCCGGACGGAAATATGCGTCCTGCTCCCGGGTTTAAAACCGGAGAAGAATTATCTGATCATGTCTGGATAAAAGAAGGGGATAAGATCAAGCCTATAAAAATAAAAACAGGGGCAACCGATGGAACCAACCGTGAGATACTTGAAGGTCTAGCCGAAAATGAAGAAGTTATTTTAAACGCTAAAACAAGTTCTGAAACAGATGAAGCTATAACCGAGGGGTCAGGTTCGCAGAAGAGTCCGTTCATGCCTGGGCCGCCCGGAAGGAAAAAATAGGGGCAGGTCATGACTGATAATAAGATTATAAGGATAGAAAAGGTAGAAAGGAATTATATAATGGGCTCAGAAACAGTCAAAGCTCTTAAGGGAGTTTGTCTGGACATTGAGAAAGGCGAATTTGTAGCCATTATGGGTGCAAGTGGTTCCGGAAAAACAACACTTCTGAATATAATGGGCTGCCTTGATAAAGCTACTGGCGGCGAATACTACTTAGATAATGAAAATGTAAAACTTATGTCGAAAAACGAACTTGCTTCCTATAGAAACAGAAAGATAGGTTTCGTTTTCCAGTCATACAACCTTCTTTCTCGAACTACGGCGCTTGAAAATGTTGAGCTCCCGCTTATCTACAACAGAAGCATTTCACACACCGGAAGAGATAAAAAAGCAAAGGAAGCACTTGAAAAAGTTGGGCTTGCAGACAGGATATACCATACTTCTGCACAAATGTCGGGCGGGCAGCAGCAGCGAGTAGCTATAGCAAGAGCACTTGTCAACGACCCCGTAATCATCCTTGCCGATGAGGCAACAGGTAATCTTGACACAAAATCATCTTATGAAATTATGAGTTTGTTACAGGATCTTAATTCAAGAGGAATTACTATTGCATTTATTACGCACGAACCTGATATCGCCCAGTTCTGCAAACGCATAATTAAGCTGAAAGACGGAAGAATAATTTCAGACAAAGTGAACAACAATGTCGTTTCCGCTTCTGATCAGCTTCTGAATAATATAAATCAAACAAAACATGAAGAGGCGTATTTTGAATAACTTTAATCTTACAAAGATCGCTTTCAAGTCCATCCTCAAAAACAAATTCAGGACTTTTCTGACGATGCTCGGTATTATAATAGGAATTGCCTCGGTTATCACAATGCTCGCTATAGGACAAGGTTCGAAAGCCAGCATTCAGAAAAATATTTCATCTATGGGCTCTAATATGATCATCATTCATCCCGGTAGTGATATGATGGGCGGAGCAAAAATGGAGGCAAGCTCAATGCAGTCGTTAAGCCTCGCAGATATAAAAGCTCTTAAGGAACAGGATTCTTACATGAGCGCAGTTTCTCCCCTTGTTTCGGCGAGAGGTCAGGTAATTTATAGGAACAATAATTCGCCGACATCAATGCAAGGCGTAAGTGAGGATTATCTAAGCATACGATCGCTCGAAGTTATTTCAGGAAGTATGTTTGTTTCAAATGATGTAAAAACTGCGGCTAAAGTCGCTGTAATCGGAAAAACAGTTGTTGAGAACCTTTTCTCTGACGGGTCTGATCCCATTGGAAAAACTATCAGATATAATAAAATACCTTTTAAAGTCATTGGTGTTTTAAAAGAAAAAGGTGAAAATACTTTCGGGCAGGATCAGGACGATATTATTCTTGCGCCATATACAACAGTTCAGAAAAGACTTCTTGCGATCACTCATATAAACGAGATAATGGCTTCAGCGAAAAAAGAAGAAGACGTGGAACCGGCAATTACTACTGCCGAAAATATTCTCAGAAAAAATCATAGGATCGGTGAAGGAAAAGATGACGATTTCAGAATAATGAGCCAGAAAGAACTTCTGACTTCGCTTAGCTCCATAAGCGAAATGTTGACAATTCTTCTGGCTTCAATCGCAGGAATATCACTTTTTGTCGGCGGAATAGGCATTATGAATATAATGTTCGTGTCTGTGATCGAAAGGACGCGCGAGATCGGACTCAGACTTGCTATTGGAGCAAGGGAAATCGATATCATGCTTCAGTTCCTCATAGAATCAATAATTATCAGCCTGACAGGAGGGTTTGTTGGAATCATACTGGGAGTATCCTCCGCATGGGCAGTAAATTATTTTCTGAACTGGCCGACTTTAGTAACCGGCAGTTCGATAATTATTTCTCTTACAGTATGTTCACTTACGGGAATATTCTTCGGATGGTATCCGGCGAATAAAGCTTCTAAACTTGATCCGATAACTGCTTTACGGTATGAATAAAAAAATTACGGAGGGAAAATGAGATATTTTTATTTGGTAATTCTGGCAGCTGTTATTGCAGGTTGCTCAAAGGTAGTAATTGTATCAATGACCGAAAATGATCTTAATTTTGAGAATTTTGTTAAGTCAGCAAACCGGTCAAGTGTTGTTCTTCAGGAAGAGAAAATAAAATTATCCGTAATGAACGACAAGGATTTTGTTTATCTTTTTATTTCTCCGACAGGAATTAAACCGGATGAAAGATCGATGGGCGAAGGACCGTTATTGACTCTTAACCCGGGTAAAAAGAATTCGTTCGGGATACAATATCCTATGCATGTGATTGAATTCATCAGTAAAGAAAAAGGAAATGTAAATATCAGGGAAGCGGCACCTTCAAAACCTAACGAAAATCCTGAGATAGGGATCTTTAAAGGGAGGGATAAAATTGTTAAATTATCAAAAGAAAAAGCGGCAGATATCGGAATTGAAGCCGAGTGGAAAGAAATGGATTCACAAATGGGATATTTTATCAAAATACCCGTAAATTCAAACGAAAAATATCCCTATGCAGCCGATCCTGTTGAGGAAGCCTTTACGATAGCGTTCGCAATGAATAATATGGGTCCCGGCAAAGAACCTCCTGGAGAAGGAGGCGGAGATAGATCAGGCGGTGGTATGGGCGGGGGCAGACCACCAATGGGGGGCGATGATTCATTTGGCAGCGGAGACATGCCTAAGGGGGGGCAGCCCATGAGTGGTGGGGGGGTGCCGCCCACAGGGGGCAAGTCAGGCAGACAGGGTAAGAAAGTTCAAGGGATGGAAACAGTTAAGATAACAATAAAACTGAAAAGTGAGGATTAAACATGAGAAAATTATTATGGGCTGTATCAGGATTGATAATTTTGGCAGGTTGCTCAGAAGAAATAACTTATAAAGTTGAAAACAATTCAGTTTTTGAACAATATTATGCTGATACGACAGTCGTTCTTGTCAAATCAAGATATGATTTCTTTGAATACACCGACGGAGAACTGAGTGATGAAGTAACTTATTCAGCGAATACTCTTTTTATGAAAAAATTCGATTCTTCTAGCTGGTTGTTCGTTGACATTTTGAACGAAGATCCTAATATTCGTGTAGTAAAATGGAATACAGGATCAAAACTGTTGTATCTTAACTACTCCGATTCAATTTTGTTTGTAAAGGATTTGAGAAATTTGATCAATGATTCGATAAGTGTTTATAATAATTCTGAGTTTACTAATATTCCTGAGTATATAACGATCCTTCCTGCTGATGAAGCTTATATTGACAGTTTAAACAATGGGCGATGGTATAAAAAATACGAAGACTGGATTAACAGTCTCTGAAGGAAAACGGGATTATTCCAACCCTAAATATTAGCGATTATATTTTTAGTTTCATAATGTTAAATGATTAGGTAATTGTGTGGGTGTGTACTTTTTTACCATGCAGTATTTTTTCTGGCTTTTACCGATAATTTCAGTATTTATTAAATTGCAAATCAGACGATTTACCATTAATTTACTATTATGAGAACTTCAGAACACGCGGACAGAACAGAAAAGATCGTCGGAGTACGGGCAGAGGATATTCATAAATGGATAGACGGATTTTTTGATTTCGAAGGGTTTGAAGACTTCTTAAAATCTGAAAAATTTACAGGTTACGATCCCTACGACCACAGAAAATTCCGGCATTGTATTGAAGCTCTTGATGAGGCTTATGAAGCTTTTAAAGATAAATATTCAAAAGAGCAGATCAAAGCTGTATTTGAATCTCATTTAAAAGACGACTATAACGGCTATCTTCCGAAAAGGGAGGATTTTGAGAACGGGACTTTCACCGTACAGTATCACGACAGCGAAGGCAGAACTGCAGCCGAAGCTATTCTAAGCGAGACTGAATTGTCGGAATATTTTAAAGGTAAGTCATACCTGCACAAAAAGAAAGGGAATGACAAACTCACTAAGGGTTTTCAGCTGAAAATTCTTCTGCCGACAATTATAGGCACAATTCTGTTCATATCGTCAGTTTTCCTTGTTATTATCCCTGTATTCAGAACAAATATGATGGACAGCAAAAAGGAAATGATAAAAGAGCTTACTGCTTCCGCGATCAGCCTGATCGAGGAAAATGTTGCTCTTGAACTGAGCGGTGTTCTATCAAGAGAGGAAGCCCAGCTGAAGGCAGTAACTGAAATAGACGCAATGCGCTACGGAAATGAAAATAAAGATTATTTCTGGATTACCGATATGCATCCGAGAATGATAATGCATCCTTACAGAAAGGATTTAAAGGGGCAGGATCTTTCAGACTACAAAGACAAAGAGGATAAAAGCGGAAAAAAACTGTTCGTCGAGTTCGTAAATGTAGTCAAGGGTCAAAAGGAAGGTTATGTTGAATACCTGTGGCAGTGGAAAGATGATCAGACCAGAGTAGTACCAAAACTGTCATTCGTCAAAGGCATACCTGAATGGGGATGGATAATCGGAACCGGGGTGTATATAAATGATGTTGAAGAAGAGATATCGGCACTCACTGAGAATATTTTGATGATTTTTTCGCTTATCTCGGCATTTCTAATTATAATAATGACTTATCTGATATTACAGAGCAGAAAGATCAATAACGATCTGCTCAAGGCGGAAACGGGTCTGATTGAGGCTAAAGACCGTTACAAAGCACTTGTGGAAGCATCAGGCGAAGGGCAGATACTGGAAGTTGAAGGCGAAAATATTTATTCTAACTTTACGCTTCAGAAAATGACGGGCTACAGCGAAAAAGAAATTTCGGCTATTAAAATATGGGAACTGCTTAAACCGGATTCCAAAGTCAATGAATACGGCCTCGCCCACATGAAGAAGATACTGGAAGGGCAGTCAATGTCGGGTGCGTTTGAAGCGCAGGTACTGACTAAAACAGGTGAAGTAATTGATGTTTTCATAGCAACAAGAAGAATGTTCTTTCAGAAAAAAAAGGGGCATGTGATAACTTTAAGAAAGATAGTCAGAAAAATGGGTACGGATAACATGGGATTATACGGCGGTACGCAATATCATCCGGGAACTCTTTTTCTCACGAAGAAAGTGAAGGACATCTGCAGAAAAGCAGATGGTTCCGTTCAGGTCTCAGGTTCAGAATGCATAAACGAAGATACTCCGGTATTTGAAGCTCTGGAAAAATTGAAAAAATTCCATAAAGACAATGTTAATGTTTCTGATAAGGACGGGAATGTCATAGGAATTGTCGGTTACTCTGACATAGCCATGATGTATTCAGGTATGCCTACCGGAATGCTCTATGAGATCGAGAACAGCGGAAATGTGGGACATGTGATAAGGACTCTGAACAGAATGCCTGACATGATCAAGGAAATGATCGCTCAGGGTGCGCGGTCAGATACTCTGAGAGAAACCATAAGCAAAATGTACAGAGCCGCTTTAAGGCTGTTTATTAAAATGTCCCTTGAGGAGACCGGGATGCCTCCGGTCAAATTCGCATTCATTTCTCTTGGAAGCACGGCAAGGCAGGAAATGACTATGTTCTCCGATCAGGACAATGCTCTTATTTTTGAGGATTCAGAAGACAATGAAAGGTCAAAGAAATATTTTCTGAGATTTGCCGACAAAGTATGCTCGAATCTGAATAAAGCAGGGTATGAATTCTGTCCGGGGGGAATAATGGCAGTAAATCCGAAATGGTGCCTTCCTCTTTCCGAATGGAAAAATAATTTCACAGGCTGGATCGAAAATGCAACGCCTCAGTCAATACTTGAAATAAATGTCTTTTTTGACATCAGATGCGATTACGGGGACGACAGTCTGGTCAGCCGTTTACACGATCATGTTCAGAAACAGGTTGAGAATAATCCCCAGTTTTTCATTCATTTCGCTTATAACTGTTTGAGCTACAAAGAGCCTCTGGACCTTTTGGGCAGGATCAGGGCTGAAAGCAAAGACGGAGCGAAAACATTCAATATAAAACATCATCTGATACCCATCGTCAATTTCGGAAGGATATTCGCGGTCAAACACAATATCACGGAAGCAGGTACGATGAACAGGCTTAAAATGCTTGTAGAGAAAGGAGTTATAAAAGAACGGGAATATCATGAAAGGGTATATCTTTTCAATCACCTTTGGCATCTAAGGTTCTATAACCAGATAGCTTCTCATTCCGATTTGAAGAAAGTGAATGACGAACTTGATCTTGATCAGCTTACCGATATTGAAAGAATGAATCTGAAAAATGTGCTTTCTGAAATTTCTTATTTTCAGGCTAAAATAAGCAACGAATTCCTTGACGGGAGGACTTAACAGGCTTTAACCGGGTTCTACTCCTTTTCCGGAGGGAATATCTTTTCAAGAACTCCTCTTTTAAGAGGTTCTTTACCCAATAAAACATTCAGATTGCTTTTTGCGGCATGGTTATCATCCCAAAGCTCAACAGCTTTCTTATAATACATGAGAGCCGAGTCCTGAAGGAATTTGTGCCTCATAACTATTCCGAGGTTTGTATAAGTGACCGAGTATCTTTTATCGAGATCATACAGAGCTTCTTTTATATCCCTGACGCGTTTATCAACGATTTTCGCGATGTTATCAAATTTTACATCTGAAAAATCTGAAATGATTTTATTTTTAAGCTGATTACTGTCAAGATCAGAATATGTCTGTTTCCATTTGTCATAGAAGAAAAGGCTTTTATTCAGACATTCTTCGGCTTTTTCAAGGTATTCAAATTTTTCGTCCTCGTCGGTTATCTGATACAGGGCAATATTGAGATAGACCGATGATTTATCTGTCTGCAAAACACCCCTTTCAAATGAATCTGAATAGTGAGCGATCTTTGCGTATTCACTGTCCATTGAATCTAAGAGTATCAGCACTTCGGGCATATTATTGTCAAGAACGAATTTATTGTAGCTGCTGTGAAGTTTCTTTATATGAAGGATCCTTGGATCTTCCATTTTATTAATACCGCCGTAATAAAAATATGCGATTATCAATCCTGCAAGAACGACAAATGACATAATGAGTATAAGTTTCTTTGAATTTGTGCTGATCTTGAATATGTTTTTTAACATTTTCCCGGTCCGATTAAAAAAGGCTCAGACATTACGATCTGAGCCTTCTTCTTATAATTTATTGAATAATATTATGAGTGTACTTTTTCTACAAGGAATTTTCTAATCTCATAAGGTGTTTCCTCCGTCATAAGCGATACTATAATGTTCATAAATATCGCAAGAGGAGCGCCTATCCATGCAAAATACCACGGTCCAAGCCAGTAGTTTATAAAGTCCTGAGCGGGAAGAGACACGCCTGATTTAGAAGCTATAAAATATGTCATTGAAACAAGTGTTACAAGAATGCCGGCGGTAAGGCCAGCAATCGCGCCTTTTTTGTTTGAACCGCTCCACCATATTCCGAGAAGGAATAAAGGGAAGATCGTTACGGCGGCAAAAGAGAATGCCAGTGCTACGAGTTGAGCGATAAGCGCAAGTTCCATCATTGACATTACAGTAACGATAACAGCCATTAGAACCGTAGCTATTCTCGCCACCATCATCTGCTGTTTTGGTGTAGAATCAGGTCTGAATACTTTGAAATACAAGTCGTGTGAAAATGCGGAAGACCCTGCAACGAGCAGGCCTGCGACTGTCGAGAAAGCGGCTGATACGGCCCCTGCCGCTAATAAACCGACGATCAGCGGATGAATATTTCCGAGCTGGGCTGTATAAACGACGATAGCATCAGGAGCCAAAGTTCCGACTTCGGGATTTGCGGAAAGTATCTTCCCGAATGCCGAAAATATTGGAGCACTCCAGTATAACAGACAGATAAAAAATAATCCCCAAACGACTGACCATCTTGCATCCCTGGCTCTCGGAACAATGTAGAATCTCTGGATCACATGAGGCAGACCGGCAGTTCCAAGCATCAATGAAAAAACTATTGCCATCCATTGGAAGAATGTCTGTCCGGTTGACGGATCCCATGGCATTGCGTATTCGGGACTGGGAAGTATTGCGAAATCATGTCCGAGCGCATTGACCATATCGGTGACGGCAGGAGCGGGAATACCATTAACAATATCAGTAACCGCTGCTCCGTATCCTATCTGCGGAAGAAGCCAGAAATAATCAAATCTGAAAGTAAGCATGAAAAGCGGAATCAAAAAAGAAACAATTATTATAACATACTGTATGATCATATTTTTTGTAACACCGAGCATGCCGGATATCATTGTATAGGCAAGAACTACAACACTGCCGATTACCGTTGACCAGAAGAAGTTCAATCCCATTACCCATTTAAACATAAGTCCGATGCCTCCGAACTGACCAACGCAGTATGCAAGTGAAATAAGGATGGTCACACAGGCAGAAGCAACCCTCAGACCCTGCGAATAGTACCTGTCCCCGATAAAATCAGGAGCAGTATATTTTCCGTATTTCCTGATCTGTCCGGCCATAAGGATTAGCAGGAGAACATAACCGCCTGTCCAGCCGACTACAAAAGACAGTCCGTGATAACCGGAGCCGTACATAAGAGCTGCCATTCCGAGAAATGACGCTGCACTCATCCAGTTGGATGCGATGGCCATACCTGATCCTACGCGGGAAATGCTCCTTCCTGCAGCGTAATAATCAGAAGTATCCTTTGCGCTGTTAAGAAGTCCGACAACAACGAACATAACAAGCATTGCTATCATTATCATTGCAGGGCCAACCTTAAATCCACCTTCCAGTTTAACAGCATTCGCTGCGTTCAGAAGGAAAGTGGTAAAGATAAGAGCTATAAAAATTATTTTTTTCATATTTTTCCTTAAGAATTAGTTAGTAGCTTTTGGTTTATCAAAATTTCCCAGCCTTGCATGAACTCTGTCTATTAAAAAGCTGTAAACCCAGCACAGCACTACAAACAGTGTAAGCAGGAAGATTGCGGTATAGAAATAATGGAACGGGAATCCGAGAAATACTGTGTCAGTAAGAATAGACTGATTATGAGTAAGATAAAGGCTCATAATACCGTGCAGTTTATCCTTGTTATCCTGAGTAAATGTTTCCATGCCTGCTGATTTAATTTCCAGAGGAAGAAGTTTTGCCTTAAGGCTATAATTCTCAAGTCCGAGCATCGGAGCAACTTTACTAATTATGGAAGCCTTAGCAGAAACATATGCGGGATCTTTCAGATCAGTCAGTTCGGATCTTATTTTTTCAAATGCTGCGATCTCGCCGAAAAAATTACTTCTGAGAGAGTCTGCTGACATCAAATCGTAAACAACCCAGCTGAGTGCGCTATTCAGAACGGCTTTTTTATCCGGTTTTGCGGCAAGGGTTGACTTTCCAAGGACTGACAGAATACAGTCTGCGAACTCAACTTTCTCGCCTGTTGAAGCATTGCCCGACTTAACATTACTCCATACCCGTTCAAAAGTTACGAGCGTTTTCTCAGGTGTCGGCTTTTCCATGATTTTAAGCAGTATCTGAAACCCGAAAACACATATTCCCCAGATCAGGATCAGAACGATGACAAGATTTCTGTTGACCCTTGAGAATTCCGTTGTGGGTTTAAAGAAACTCATCCGGTAGTCTTTTTGTTCTTCCACTTTTTCTCCCAAGTTAAGTTAAACAATGCGATTTACCTACGGGTAAAACAATATTTCTATTTTGGTGATAGCAAATGACAGAGTGAAACGGCTTCACACATTCACTGCCGTCAATAAATATATTGTAATAAAACATCGAATGCAATTGTAAAAACAACAATCATTTATTGAATAAGAAAATGTTTGATTATAGCATTTATTATAGATAGATTACCGCCAATTATTTTAATTAAAGGAGGAGACGATGCACCACGGACCCGCAGTAAAACTGGATGAGGATCTCGCCGCAAAGAAGAAATCTGATCTGGGATTGATTCTTTTTTTTATTTACCTGTTCATTTATGCAGGTTTTGTATTCATAGGTCTGTATGATCCCGAAATGTTCGGAGAAAAAGCCCTGGGAGCTCAGAATCTTGCCATCGTTTACGGATTCGGGCTGATAGTTCTGGCTATCGTGATGGGATTTGTATATAATCTGATGTGTACTTCAATTGAAAATAAAATGAATAAAAAATAGGCAGGCAGTTATGATATACGAAGCATCAATTATGGCGATAATTATCTTTATCGTTTTTGTGGGAGCGGTATTAGCTCTTTCATTTTATTTTGCAAGAAAAACAAAATCAGCGTCAGGTTATTACGCGGCCGGAGGACAGATACACTGGGGAGTAAACGGTATCGCGTTCGCGGGTGATTATCTTTCCGCGGCATCATTTTTAGGTATTTGCGGAATGATAGCTTATTCCGGATATGACGGATTTTTATATTCAATAGGATATCTTGCGGGATGGGTAGTGGCGTTATTCATAGTTGCCGAACCATTGAAAAGACTCGGGAAATTTACTTTTACGGATGCTCTCGATTCAAGATTTGATTCTAAATCAATTAAACTTACAGCTTCGATAAGTACGCTTATAGTTTCTGTGTTTTACCTGATCCCTCAAATGGTGGGAGCCGGGGATCTTGTTGTTCCGCTTCTCGGTCTGCCGCACTGGGCAGGAGTAATGATAGTGGGTTCAATTGTGATACTTATTGTGGCAACTGCAGGCATGACATCCACAACTTATGTCCAATTTATAAAAGGAAGTCTGCTGATAATATTTTCAACGATTCTGACGATTTATATTCTTAACAACGGACTTAAACTTCCGACAGCAGATAAATTTCATACATTTACTGAAATTGATGCGGTAATTGCGGACGGGAAAGTAATCGGATCCGGTGATTCAACCTATATTTTCAAAAACTCTTACGATATTGACAAAAAGCTGACTTTTGCGAAATTTGAGAAAAAAAATATTCCTCAATGGTTCAAATTAAACAAAGAATCGGGAAAGCTGACGGAAGTTCTATTTGTAACGACTTCAGAAAATGGAACTAAACTATATAACGGCGAACCTAAAGAAGCAGGAAAATTCTATCAGGTCGGTCATCTTTCCAAGATCATTGTTGACGGAAAAGAAGTTGATCAGACAGGTGCCGTCGGACCTTTTGAATTTTTATCGGATATTGAATCCAGTGAAATCGTCAGATTCGCTAAAAAGGATATTAAAGAAGAAAAGACAACGATCTGGTATCAGAATCCTACACCGGGAAAAAATATGGTAACTCCAGGACTAATGTACAAGGTGTCTTCAAAAGCAGGCGCGACTTTCTGGGATAAAATGAATTTCGTATCACTCATGCTTGCGTTATTTTTGGGAACTTCGGCCCTCCCGCATATTCTGATCAGATATTATACGGTGCCGAGTCAGCGCGCCGCGAGAAAATCTACCATAGTCGCTATAGCAGCAATAGGATTCTTCTATATTCTGACTCTATATATGGGTCTGGGAGCTTCGATCAACGGAGTTCTTGATCTGGAAAGCAGCAATATGTCAGGACCGCTCTTAGCCAAATACTTCGGCGTAGGATTATTCTCTATAATTTCAGCAATTGCGTTCGCTACTGTTCTCGGAACGGTTGCCGGTCTGATCGTAGCATCATCGGGAGCGATCGCCCACGATTTTATGGATAAATATCTCGATATGAAAATGGATGATAAAACAAAAGTAAAAGCCGGAAAATATGCCGCTCTGGGTGTAGGTCTTTTCGCAATAATTCTCGGAATATTATTCAAAGGCATGAATGTGTCATTCTTAGTCGGCCTTGCTTTTGCCGTAGCGGCATCAGCTAATCTTCCGGCAATATTGTTTCTTCTGTTCTGGGAGAAAACGACCGCAAAAGGTATTTCCTGGTCTATAATAACAGGTATAAGTTCATCGGTTTTCATAATTCTACTGTCGCCGACAATGTATGAAAAATACGGCATTGAAAAAGCTCTGGCTCCGATTCCTTTGGATAATCCGGGTATAATTTCAATTCCTCTCGCGGCGATCGTTCTTGTTGTCGTATCACTTATGACGCAGAAGGACAACTCAAGTAAAGTAGAAAATTATCATTTAGGCAAATAATCAGGTCTGAAAATCCCTGACAGTTTTGTGAAGCCCTCTTTTTTTAGAGGGCTTTTTTTGTATTATAAAGCTTAAAATTACATAAGAATTTATTTGATTTAATGAGAATAAAAACATAAATTATTTATCTTTAAAAAGATGGTTGGATTAATTAAATTAAAATAAATCAAACTAAGGAGAAATGTTCATGTCAAACATCGGTTCCTACGAAGAAAGAATTAAAAATTTCAGCTGGGAAATAGCTGAGAAAGAACTTGATTACAAAAAAGGCGATGTGATCAACATCGGATGGCACTGCACCGACAGGATCTGTCAGATGGGTAAAGCGAACAAAACCGCGTTAATCTGGGAAGGCCATAACGGCGAAGAGAAAAGATATACTTTTGACGAGATCAGAAAAGCTACGAATACGATCGGGCATTTTTTAAGAAGCCTGGGCGTAAAAAACGAGGACAGGATTTGTCTTTTTATGGACAAAATACCCGAACTTTATCTAGGATTCCTCGGAATACTCAAGATCGGAGCGATAGCTCAGCCATTGTTTTCCGCATTCGGTGATGAATCTCTATTCGTCAGGCTTGACAGCGCACAGACTAAAGTTATTATAACACAGAGAAAACATGTTGGAAAAGTAAGAAAACTATTAGAAAGAATGCCGTCCCTTGAGCATATAATCATTGTTGATCACGACGGATTAAAACCGTTAAAAGAAAGAGAGATCGCTTTTGATCTGGAAAAAGCCGAACAGATAGATAAATTTGAAATCTATCCGACAAAAGCCGAATCACCCTCGGTTCTGCACTTTACTTCAGGAACGACAGGTTTGCCTAAAGGAGTAAAACATGTTCACTATTCAATAATGTCGCAATATCTGACGGCTAAGTGGGTATTAGACATTCAGGACAACGACATCTACTGGTGCACAGCTGATCCCGGATGGGTCACCGGAACATCATACGGCATCATCGGCGCATGGTCGAACGGCGTGACTCAATGCGTACTTGATGCAGGATTTTCAGCCGAAGCATGGTATAAATTTATCGAAAAAAATAAAATATCCATGTGGTATTCTGCTCCAACCGCGATCAGATCTCTTATGAAAGCAGGATCAGAACTTGTAAAACAATTTGATCTGAGCTCATTAAGACATCTCGCAAGCGTCGGCGAACCTCTGAACGCTGAAGCGGTCATCTGGTCTGAAAAAGTTTTCGGCAAGCCTTTCTATGATACATACTGGCAGACAGAGACCGGCTCGATGATGCTAACAAATTATCCCGGCATGAAGATCAAACCGGGCTCAATGGGCAAACCTTTTCCCGGCATCACGGCAGCAATCCTTGACGAAAAAACTTTCGAACCGATCACTGAACCGAACAAACCGGGACTGATAGGATTCAGACCGGGCTGGCCTTCAATGATGAGGACTTACTGGAATAACGAAGAGACTTATAAAAAGAAATTCGCGAACGGATGGTATCTGCCCGGCGATAAATCAACTATAGATAAAGACGGGTACTACTGGTTCGTAGGAAGAGATGACGATGTCATCAATACAGCTGGCCACCTCGTAAGCCCGTTCGAAGTCGAATCGGCTCTGCTTGAGCATCCTGCGGTAGCGGAATCAGCCGTAGTTTCAAAACCGGACGAAGTTAACATGGAAGTCGTAAAAGCTTTTGTGACATTAAAACCCGGATTTGAACCGAGCGACGATCTTGAACTCGAGATAATGAACTTCATCAGAAAAAAATTATCACCTCTCGCTATGCCTCAGGAGATCGAATATCTCGACAAACTTCCGAAAACGAGAAGCGGCAAGATAATGAGAAGGATGCTCAGAGCTCAGGAATGGGGTCAGGACATCGGAGATACTTCAACGCTCGATGATGATTAAAAAAATTATTAAATAAAAAAAACAGGAGAATCAAAAATGGCAGAAATGAAAGACATCGTGCTTCAGTATGTGATCAACGAATATCTCGAAGACGAAGATGAAGTATTATCCTATGACACGCCTTTAATTTCAGGCGGGATCGTGGATTCGTTCTCAATGGTATCGCTGAAGAGATTTTTAGAGAATAAATACAAAATCTCTATTCCTGACGACAAAGCTACTCCGGAAGCTTTTGATACAGTGAATAAAATATGTGTTCTTGTTAACGAGTTCTTAAAATAAGGAGAGCGCAAAATGGCTTACAGCGATAAAATCCGCGGTATTTATACAGGCACTTTGAACGAGATAAAAGATAAAGGAATTTTCAAACAGGAAAGATTTATTCATTCACCGCAGGCTGCAGATATTGAAGTTGAGTTCCCGGTCGGTTCGTCTTTGAAAAAAGTGATCAATATGTGCGCGAACAATTATCTCGGACTTTCAAGTCATCCCGATGTTGTAAAAGCCGCTCACGCCGGTCTTGACTCAAGAGGATACGGAATGTCATCAGTGCGGTTCATCTGCGGCACACAGGATATTCATAAGGAACTCGAAGCAAAAGTAACAAAGTTTTTAGGAACGGAAGACACTATCCTGTTCCCTTCATGCATGGATGCGAATGCAGGTGTTTTCGAAGCTATACTCACTAAAGACGATGTAATGATTTCCGACAGGCTTGTTCACGCCTCGATCATTGACGGAATAAGACTGGCCCCGGCAGAACATGACACATTCAAGCATTCAGACATGGCTCATCTTGAAGAAAAACTTATCCTTCACGCGGATAAAAGATTAAAAGTCGTCATCACCGACGGCGTTTTCTCGATGGACGGCGATACCGCGAAACTTGACGAAATGGTCGCATTGTGCGAAAAATACGATGCCATGCTTTTTGTTGACGAATCCCATTCTTCCGGATTTATAGGAAAAACAGGAAGAGGCACTCATGAAAAATGCGGTGTTGTCGGCAAAATTGATATTATAACCACCACTTTCGGAAAAGCACTCGGCGGAGCTTCAGGAGGATGCGTATCCGGAAGAAAAGAACTCGTTGAAATGTGCCGTCAGAAGGCCAGACCTTACTTGTTTTCAAACACGATAGCGCCGGTAGTCGTATCGGGAGTTAATGTAGTGCTTGATATTTTATCAAAAAGCACGGAAAGAAGGGATAAGCTTGAATCGAACACAGCATTCTGGAGAAAAGGACTTACTGAGGCCGGATTTGTGCTTAAAGAAGGCGATACCCCTATCGTTCCTGTAATGCTCTTTAACGCAAAACTTTCTCAGGATTTTTCAAAAGCTCTGTACGATGAAGGAATTTACGCGATCGGTTTCTTCTTCCCGGTTGTTCCTCAGGGACAGGCTAGGATAAGAACTCAGGTATCTGCCGGACACGAGATCCATCATCTGGAAAAAGCGCTTGCAGCTTTTACCAAAGTAGGAAAGAAATTCGACATCTTAGGCAAAACGAAACAAGAAATTATCGCGATGTACGGAAACTGAGCGGACAATTCTCTTATAAGACCGCAGAACGAAAATAAGCGTTCTGCGGTTTGTGTTTTATAAAAAAAATTAGTAAATTATATACCAAATAATACGGAGTGTTTGTCGTGGCTTTCGATAAAGATATAAAAAATTATTATTTACAGCAGATAGCATCAATCAGAGAACAGAATCTGTATAAACAGGAAAAACGCATTCATTCCCCTCAGTTCGCAAGTATAAATGTGGAATACCCGAAAGGTAAACAGACTGACGGAATTATCAACATCTGCTCCAATAATTATCTGGGCATGTCAAATCATCCCGAGGTCATAAAAGCCGCAAAAGAAATTCTCGATACGAGAGGTTACGGAATGTCCTCAGTCCGGTTTATCTGCGGAACACAGGATATACATATTGATCTTGAAAACAAGATGTCTCTTTTTCTTGGTATGGATGACACTATACTTTACTCATCTGCTTTCGATGCGAACCTTGCTGTTTTTGAAGCGCTTTTAGAAGAAGACTGCGCTATTTTTACCGATTCGCTGAACCATGCTTCGATAATTGACGGCACACGGCTCTGCAAAGCTAAAAAATTCAGATACGCAAATAATGATATGGACGATCTTCAGCTTAAACTTGAAGAAGAAAAAGATTTCAGGATAAAACTGATCGTTACCGACGGTGTGTTTTCTATGGATGGAATAGTTGCCAAAGTTGACAAAGTATGCGAGCTCGCAAAGATGTATAAAGCTCTTGTCATGGTAGATGATTCTCATGCGACGGGATTTATCGGCAAAACCGGAAGAGGGACGCATGAATTACATAATGTAATGGGTGAAGTCGATATAATAAGCACAACTTTCGGTAAAGCTCTCGGCGGCGCTTCGGGCGGCTGTATTTCCGGAAGACAGGAGATCATTGATATTTTAAGGCAGAAATCAAGACCGTATCTATTTTCGAACTCAATATCTCCGGTCATAGTAGGAGGAGTGTTAAAAGTCATGAGCATGATAATGCAGTCAAGCGAAAGAAGGGATAAGCTTCAGGTCAATTCAGAATTCTGGAAAAACGGTTTAAAAAAAGCCGGTTTTATACTGACAGACACGAACAGCCCTATAGTTCCTATAATGCTTTTCAATGCAAAACTCGCTCAGGATTTTTCAAGGGACCTCTATGACGAAGGTGTATATGCGATCGGATTTTTCTATCCGGTCGTTCCAAAAGGAAAGGCAAGGATAAGAACGCAGATTTCCGCCGCGCACGAAAGCGAGCATCTTGAAAAAGCCTTGAACGCTTTTATAAAAGTCGGAAATAAATATAATATTCTAGGAAAAACAAGAGAAGAAATTATAGAGATGTATCCGATATCCGAAATCCTATAATCGGTTTTACTGGAGAAAAATGCAGCCGGGACAAAAAATAAATGACAGATACGAGATCATAAGGCTTTTAGGCGAAGGCGGAATGGGAAATGTGTATCTTGTAAAAGATTTTGTGGAGAACAGGATAGTTGCATTAAAGCTGATAAAAGAAAAATTCTTCTCCAATAAAGCGATCGACCGTTTTAAAAACGAGTTCAAGCTGGTCAGCCAGTTAAAGCATCCCAATATAATCAAAGTATATGATCTCGATGTTTATAAAGAGACCGACACATATTTTTTTACGATGGAATTTGTGGAAGGCGAAAATCTTACAACGGCCTTTCTGAAACTATCATACAAAGAGAAGCTGGAAATTCTGCTTCAGATAGCCAGAGGATTAAATTACATTCACAACAGGCATATAATCCATTTTGATATAAAAACCGACAATATTTTTCTGATCAGCGAAAAAAACGGTTATAAAGCAAAAATAATGGATTTCGGGCTTGCGAATTTTGTCGAGGACTTCTCCGGAAAAGTCAGAGGCACTCTAGTCTATATCGCTCCTGAAGTTCTTCTAAAAAAAGACCTCGATTACAGGGTTGACCTCTATTCGTTAGGCATGGTGATATATTATATCTTTTCAAACAAACTTCCGTTTGACGAGTGCAAGTCCGTAAAAGAGATCGTACAGAAAAAGCTTGAAGAATCATTCAGGAACGAAGACGCTTTTAATTCTCTTGAAGAAAATTTTGTAAAAAATCTGATTAAAGATCTCTGCGCAGCAAACAAGGATGACAGGATACATTCCGCACAGCAGCTGATCCTTTATCTCGAAACAGCGCTCGAAATGAACATCAGGGACGAAGAGGAAAGGATAGAGGCAATTTTCAATAATGAATATTACGACAAGAACAATATTCTTGCCAATCTTCAGGACGAATATCTTAATTTTTGTCTTAGAACTGATAAAAGAGCGGGTATGCTCAGTTCGATAATTTCAGAGAACGGGAACGGGAAAACCCAGCTTCTCGACGCATTGAATATAAAAGCACAGTTAAACAGGATCCCTTCTCTATATATTACTGTGGAAAAAGAAGACAGTGTTATAAACCTGTTCTTCAGAAAGCTTATCTTCGGACTGATAGGTTTTTTAGATAAAAACGACAAAAGTATAGATATTTTTATTAAAGCGAGTGCGTTAATAGATTCTGAAGGTTCTTTTCTGCAGGACAAAGATGTAGTATTTAAAGTAAGGACAGTTTTAAAAGACATATTCGATAATTTATCTACAAAACAATCTGTCATGCTCTTGATAGACGATATTGTAAATCTGGAGAACACAGGTCATGATCTGATGTCGTATGTATTTAATTTGGCTGTTACCTCGCCCATATTTATGCTCCTATCAATTGATATAGATCTGGTTGAATCGCCCAACTGTCATTTGAAAGAATATGAAGATATATATTATATGATCCCGCCTAAAAGATATTATATTGAAAATCTTAAGATCGGAGAAGTAAGAAAGTACATTGCTTTTTTACTCAGGACGAACGCCGAAAGCATTGATGATAAAATTCTTCCTTTTGTGATAAAAGAAAGCAACGGAAATATGTTTCTAGTAAAGAGCTATCTAGAGTTTTTGATGAGTCATAAGTATTTTGTTGTAAAAGACGGAAAATATGAATTTGATTTTCCGGAAAATATCAGTTATCACTCAAAGATCGTGGATATTTATCAGGCCAGGTTTGCAAATCTTACGCTAAACGAAAAATTTATATTCCTTTTTATCGCCGGCAAATTTGACGAAGGCGCGAATTACGAGAGGATCAAACTGATATTCAACATCGAAGACCTGAATGATATAATGTCAAAACTTCAAAGGATGAGTCTGATTGATTTCAAGATTAAAAGGGGAGATAAATATTTTTATATAAAAAACGAAAATTTTACAAAAGTAATAAAAACCGTATCAAAAGAGGACCGGCAGAAATTTTACGATAAACTTACCGAGTATTACGGCAGCAAAAAGAAAAGAAGCATGATCACATATACTTACTGCCTGATAAAATCCTCGGCGGACGGCAAAACAAAGAAAAAGCAGATTAAGGAAACGCTTGAATACTGCAAAGAACATAATCTCAATGTCGACAGAAAAAATTTTCTTATATTCTATTACAAAAGTTTCAATCTGACATCAAAAACAAGAACATTGATTCTTCATGATCTTTATCTGCTGCTTATATCAATGGGAAGTTTTGACGAAGCCTTTATTTATTACAGCGAACTGCTGAAATCAATTAAACTGGACAGAAAATCACCCGAATACGCCACTATTATTGCCGACAGCGTCTGTTTCAGCAGAACAGAAATCTCGTTGCATAATAAATCTGAATATTTAAAAACAGCGTCTTCTATACTGGCCGAGATGCACGATTTTAAAGCATATCTTAATGTGCTTTTCAAGAGGCTGACATTTTTAACCCGTACAGGAAGGATCAGAGTCTGCAACGAAGTTCTTGACTATGAGATGATGAAGTACGAAGATGTTTTCGACAATGATACAAAAATGACTCTTGAGAATGTTAAAACATATTTCGTTAATTCGGCTCTCATTCAGAAATCTGAGATCTATCTCAAACTGATCCATATTTATAAATATCTTGAAGCGGATTTTGTTTATCCTAATGAAACTCTCGATATATCGCTGATCCTTGTTTTTGATCAGCTGGTATCGCGCAACATAGAAACGGCGGTTAAACTTACGGAAACATATCTTCTGACTCCTATTCACTCGCTGAATAAAGTTGAAGAACTTACCCTGAACTATATTTATGCCAATCTGATGCTGAGAAGAGGTATGCTGCGTAAAGCTTACGAACTGTTTTCAAGAATCGAGCAGATCTCTGTCAAAAAAGCAGTAGGCAACAATCTGATAACTGTGATTTCCGACAAAGTCGAAACTATGACAAACATGAGAAAAACCGCCGCAAAAGTAGATGTTGAATTTGAAAAAGCAATTACCCTCGGAAAGAGGTTTAAAGATTATCTCGGGTTATTCAGGATATACACTAAATATATTATGTTCCTGATAGGCACGGGAAGATGGCGGGATGTTGAAATTAATATTCGTTTTTCTATGAATCTGATCAGGAAAGTATCAAATAAAGATGAAATTAAAAGATTTCTGATAGCACTGGCATATTACCATTATATTATCAAAGATCCCGAAGGATATTTTTCGTACGCAAAAAATATTTTAAGAGTAATTCCAGAGCTTGAAAAATCGGCAAGTTTTAAAACATCTATGGATCAGATAGAACTTCTGTTCTCCATGTATTCAAAAGAAAATTCAGACAAAATCTTGGAACAGATACCTAAAGTTTCTTCAAGAATTATCAAAATGCTGATGGTAATGAAATATTTTAATAATTCGCTTAACAATAACGACAATGAAGGAATAGCAAAAATATCAAAATATGCGGTTGAACTGAAAGATTATTTCGCCGATATGCCTTATATATCCGACTATTTCTATATTATCGAGTGCTTAATAAACGATGATTATGTGAATTCATTAAAGGAGACTGTAAAACTGGGTAAAGAAAATTACGGCAAGGGATTTATATTCGACAGTTATTTTGCGATTTTGTCGTCATATTTCTATTTCAAGAATAAATCTTTATACAGAAACTCCGAGTTTTTTGAGGAAAAACTGAATCTTCTTTCATCAAAGCTAGTAGCCGAGATGCCTTTTGAAAAAAGGGAAAGTTTTCAAAACAAATACTGGGTAATTTAAACAATCCGGAGGCGTTTTTATGGATAAATTAAGAAAAAAACTGATCAAGTACAATCTCGACAGTATAATCTATGAATCTGAACAGTACCATTATTTTAATAACCATAAAACATTTATCTGCGACGAGTCTCTCGGATGGCGCCCGAGAGTGGATGTTTACGAAATAAAAGGCGAACTGAATATCGTTGTGGATATGCCGTATGTTGATCCAGAAAATTTAGAAATAGTAATAAATGAGGAATACATCGTCCTAAAAGGCGTAAGAGACCAGATAGGTGTTGACAAAAAAAGGCATTATTATAAAATGGAAATTGATTTCGGTCCTTTTGAAAGAGTAATAAATCTGCCGGAGAAAATAGATGTTTCTTCAATAAAACAATGTTATAAAAAAGGATTTTATATTATTACAGCCAAGAAATCGATCGTATAAAAGGAGTAAATATGCCAAAGATAAACAATATTCAAAATAAAAAAGCTTTCAGCATACCAGACAGACTTCCTATACTTCCATTGATGAATATGGTGGTTTTTCCGAATGTTATTATGCCTCTTGTAGTCAGCGACGACGCTTTATTAAGACTGATAAACGACAGTATAAGTTCGACAAAAATCGTAGGCATATTTGCGAATAAGCCTGATGAGGAAGGCGGATACAAAAATAACGAAATATACAGCGTCGGCACAGCCGTTATTATATTAAGAATGTTCAGAGGCGACAGGGACAATTCAGCCAGATTATTAGTGCAGGGACTCGGCAGAATAGAATTAAAGAAGATTGAAAAAGAAGATCCGTATTTAGTTGGAAAGATAGAACAGTTAAAAGAAAAGAAAACTCAGAGTTTAAAATTGACAGCGCTTTTAAGATCTGTTACGGAAACATTTACGGAAATAATTAATCTGTCTCACAATATACCGGATGAATTAAGGATAGCTTTAAACACGATTAAAACTCCTTCAAAAGTTGCGGATTTTATCGCTTCAAATCTGAATCTTACAATTGATAAAAGGCAGAAAATCCTTGAAGAGACAGATATTGAGGAAAGACTTATTCTGCTGTCTTCATATCTGAATAAAGAGCTTAAGCTTCTTAAACTGACAACAAAAATTCAGGACGATGTTGACGAAGAGCTGGAAAAAGACCAGAAAGATTATTATTTAAGGGAACAGCTCAGAGCGATAAAGAAAGAATTGGGTGAAACAGAGGATGAGTCGCAGGAACTTGAAGAACTGCAAAAAAAATTGTCTAAGAAAAAACTCCCAGAACTGGCTCAGACGGCAGCAAAAAGGGAGCTGAAAAGATTGAACAGGATGTCATCGGCTTCCAGCGAATATACAGTTGCGAGAACCTATCTTGACTGGCTGCTTGATCTTCCGTGGAATGAAGAAGTAAAAGATGAAATAGATATTGAAAACGCAAAGAAAATACTTGATGAGGATCATTACGGCTTAAAGGAAATAAAGGAAAGAGTGCTTGAATATATGGCCGTTAAAAAGCTTACAGACGAAACTAAAGGAAGTATTTTATGCCTTGTCGGTCCTCCCGGAACAGGAAAAACATCGATCGGAAAGTCTATTGCAAGATCAATGGGCCGTAAATTTGTCAGAGCGTCTCTGGGCGGAGTGAGGGATGAAGCTGAAATTAGAGGACACAGAAGAACATATATAGGTTCAATGCCGGGCATAATAATTAAAAATCTGAGGCAGGTGGGAGTAAGGAATCCGGTAATGATGCTGGATGAGATCGATAAATTGTCTTCGTCCAATCAGGGAGATCCTTCAGCGGCTCTATTAGAAGCGCTTGATCCCGAACAGAACGCCAATTTCACCGATCATTATCTCGATGTTCCTTTCGATCTTTCAAAGGTGATGTTCATTATGACCGCGAACTATCCTGAATATATACCCGAACCATTGCTGGACAGAATGGAGGTCATTGAATTCCCAAGTTACATCGTGCAGGAAAAACTGCAGATAGCTAAAAATTATATAACTAAAAGGCAGATCAAGCAGAACGGACTGACACAGAAAGACATAAAGTTCAACGATGAGGCGATTGAATTTATTGTGCAGAATTACACAAGGGAGGCCGGAGTAAGGAGACTTGAACAGAGGATCGAAAAAATCTGCAGAAAAGTCGCGGTCATAAAAGCAAAGGGAGAAAAAACAGGAATTGAAATCAATGTTGACAAAGTTAAAGAATTCCTTGGAAATAAATTTATGACTCCGGAGATGGCGAATAGAAAAGATGAGATCGGCATTTGTACCGGGCTTGCGTGGTCGCCTGCAGGAGGATCAATTCTTTTTATTGAAGCAAATCTGATGAAAGGGTCAGATAAAGTTAAAATCACCGGACAGCTTGGAGAAGTGATGCGGGAATCGGCTGAGATAGCAATAAGTTATATGAAAGCAAACGCGAAGCAGCTGGGGATCAATCTTCAAAAGTATGAAAAATGCGATCTTCACATCCATGTTCCAGACGGAGCTACACCCAAAGACGGCCCGTCAGCAGGTCTGGCGATCACTACCGCAATAATCTCGCTGTTCACAAAAATTCCGATTAAAAAATTTGTCGCCATGACCGGGGAAATATCCTTACACGGCAAAGCAATGGAGATAGGAGGATTGAGAGAGAAGATAATCGCGGCCCAAAAAGCGGGGATAAAAACCGTAATAATTCCACATGATAATTTGAAAGATCTTGAAGAAATTCCGAAAGAAGTAATGGACTTTCTTGAAATAAAACCGGTAAAACATATTGATGAAGTTTTGAAAATAGCCTTAACAAAGAAAATTGGAGGTCTAAAAAAAGTATAATTTTTACTTGCAAAAATCCTAAAATTTAGGTTTTTTACATTCTCATTTTGAATTGATGTTAAATGTAACGGAGAAAAAAATGCGTTCAGTTCTTATAAACATAATAATACTACTAGGATTCAGTTTGATCTTTGCAGACACTTGTGATGACAAGAAAAAGCAATACGAACAAAAACTTGACGAATGGAAAGAGATCGAAACGACAATGAAAAGCGGCGAAATAACAAAAGCCAAGTACGAAGAACTTCTTCCAAAATATAATACCTTGTGGGAAGAATCCGAAAAACTGAAAAAAGAATATCTCAAATGTCAGGACGAATCTGAAAATAAACATAAAGCTTCCTATAACGAGGGCATTCAGCTTAAAAAAGACAGAAAATATAAAGATGCGCTGGTTAAATTTGAAGAAGCACTTAAGATTAAGAAAGATTTTTCTGAAGCTTACGAACAGGCTGCCGATGTTTGCGCCGAACTGGCAAATTATACCGAGATGGAAAAATATATTGCTAAAATAACTAATGAAGAGGAAGCGGGGAAAATATATTATAAAGTGGGAAACGATCTGGTTCAGTCAAATCCCGATAAAGCAATAGAGTATTATTTAAAAATGTCCAAGTCATATAAACCCGATAACGCATACTATCTTATCGGCGGTGTATATATTACTAAGAAGAACGATCCTGCGAACGCGGTAACTTATTATAAAAAAGCTTTACAGATAGACTCTAAAGACCATAAAACCTATAACGCTCTCGGCGGGAGTTTGGTTGAATTGAGCAATTTAAGCAAGAGCAAAGAAGAAAAAGATAAACTTATCAACGAGGCTATATCCGTAATGCTGAAAGGTGTTCAGTTAGGTTCTAAAGGTTATAAAAAATTCTATGAACTCTGTATAAGGCTGGCACAGCTGTATAATCTGCAGGGAAAAGCTGTAAGCGCTCTCGAATATGCCGATAAAGCTATAGAGAACAGCAAAGATGCCAAATACAGCCTTGGCCATCTGGAAAGAGGAATAGCTCTTGTAAAAATGAAAAGATATGAAGAAGCAAAGAAATCCCTTCTGATAGCTCAGGAGGATTTTTTAACGAAGTCCGCAGTAGAATTCTATCTGGGTGAAATTGAACGTTTAAATAAATAGATCGTTATGTTTTTCATACTGATCGGGGAGATATAACATGAAGATCAATATTTTAATTGTAATTCTACTATCGTTATTTATTATCGGCTGCGTTTCAAAACCGAAATTCAAGATGGAAGACATCAGACCCGGAGATAATTTAGAGGTTGCGAAAACATCTGACGATATTATTACCGACGAGAACGGCAAGGAATTCTATAAGGAGAAAATCGAACCTCATTACGCAAAATTCAAATGGATCAAAAACAGAAAAGTTCCGGTTTATGCCGACGAATCTAAATTTGCAGATCCCGTAACATTTCTTTATACAAAAGAATTTGTGGAGATAGTTGACGGCAAAATGGGACTCGAACTCACAAAGATCAGGGTTTATAATAAAGAGAGAGGCTATATAGAAGGCTATACAAAAAATAAATTTTTATTTGATGTCGACTACTATTCAGAACCTTATGAACTGACTGAAATGGAAATCCTAAGAAGAAAAGATGAAGCAGAAAAACAGGTAAAACGCGAGGAAGAAAGACAAAGAAAAAATCTTGAGATGCAGAAAGAGAAAGAGTATAACCTTGCGATATCTTCCGCAAGAGACGATAACAAGTCTGTAATGAAAATGACATATCAGCAGCTGGCGGCATATCTTACTCCAGCATATACAGAGGATCTGGTCTATACTCAGAACGCAAAAAAAACCCTTAAATTCGCAAATAAAGATGTTTCGATATATTTCTCAATGAAAGATTTTCAGGTAATAGGTATCCATGTAATTCACAATACAGACGGATTTTCAAAAGAGGAAGGTAATGTGTTTTTGTTTGAATTCGTAGGCGAAATATTTTACAGCATAGAAGATGTCGAGAATATCAATAAGTACATAGTTAAAAAGGCAGGTATTTTTGAAAAAAGCGAATACCCGATGAGCATAAAATTCGACAACAGTAAAAACAATCCGATAATCGAAATGACCATCGGCGAATTTTCAGGTGTTGAATAGAAATATATTGTCATAAGCGGAAAAATAAAAGACGCGTTAAACGCGTCTTTTTATTAGGAAGAAACAAAAATGTTAGACGAAAAGAAAAATATAAATACGGTTTTAGCCCAGAATAAAAAAGCATACCACGATTATGAAATACTCGAAAAATTCGAAGCCGGCATAGTACTTGTGGGAAGCGAAGTAAAATCCATTAAAATGGGTAAAGTCTCTCTAAAAGAAAGCTACGCGAGATTTTTCGGTAATGAACTTTTTGTAGTAGGAATGCATGTATCCGAGTTTATAGAAGCAAACATGTTTAATCACGAAACCACAAGACAGAGAAAGCTTCTTTTAAAAAGAAAAGAGTTAAAAAGGCTCCAAGTAAAACTTCAGAATACGGGATTGACTCTAATTCCTTTAAAAGTATATAGGAAAATGCATCTTATCAAGATGGAGATAGGTCTCTGCAAGGGTAAAAGAGAATTTGAGAAAAGAGACGCTATTAAGGAGAGAGAAGTAAAGCGTGAAATGGACAGGGCTGTAAAATCCTTTAATAAATAAAAAAGGCTGTGCGTCGCACAGCCTTTTTATCATTAAGCTTTACCCTTTTTGGCTTCGCCGATCCTTGCGGATTTACCTTTTCTTTCTCTAAAGTAGAAGATCCTTGCCTGTCTTACTTTACCTTCCTTCACTCTGACTATCTTGTCGATGAAAGGGGAATTTAAAGGGAAGATCTTTTCAACTCCTACTCCGTTGGAGATCTTTCTTACAGTAAAACTTTTTCCTACGCCTGTTCCTTTTACCTGGATCACAACGCCTGAAAATACCTGGATCCTTTCCTTGTTTCCCTCGACGATCTTCAGATATACATCCAAAGTGTCTCCGGAATGAAATTCAGGTCTATCGGTCTTTATTTGCTCCCGGTTGAGAGAATTAACGATATCCATTTTTTACCTCGTTATTTTATTTTATTAAATATTTCAATTAAATCCGGTCTTTTTGCCTTTGTTCTCTCCAGCGAATCATTTTTGCGCCACTCGTTAATCGCTTTATGATTCCCTGAAATAAGGACTTCGGGAACTTTATAGTCTTCAAACACCGGCGGTCTTGTGTAATAATCACAGTCGAGAAGACCGTTCTCAAATGAATCCGAATCGGCCGATCCGATGTCCGAAATCACGCCCGGAATCAATCTGCAAACGGAATCCGCTATGACAGCGGCAGGCAGTTCGCCCCCGGTAACAATATAATCCCCGGTTGAGATCATTCTGTCAACATAGTGCTCAATTCTGCCGTCAATGCCTTTATAATGGCCGCAGATAAATATCAGATGTTTTTCTTCCGATAAGTTTCTGGCGGTTTTCTGATCGTAAATATCTCCTGCGGGTGTAGGCATGATGACAATTGATTCTTCTGTTCTCAAGTCGCGTATAGCTTTTACAAAAGGTTCCACCTTCATTATCATACCCGGACCTCCGCCGTAGGGAGAATCGTCAACCGTTTTGTGTTTATCGTTCGTCCAGTCCCTCAGATCATGGACTCTGATATCCAAAAGGCCTTTATCCTGACCTATCTTCAACATCGAATTTTCCGTAAAGCCTTTTACAAGCTCCGGTAAAGCCGTTATTATATCAATTTTCATCAGGCAGCATCCCGTCAATCAATGACGCTTTTATCCGTTTTTTTTCTATGTCAATTTCCTTAATGAACTGCGATATAGCAGGTATAAGGACTTCTTTCCCGTGATAATCAACCACATAAATGTCGTTTGAGGACATATCAATGACATCAGTTATTTTCCCGATCAGATTTCCGTTCTGATCATACAATTCGCAGTTCATCAGATCGTCAATGTAGTAATGATCCTTAGGCAGTTTGAACCGTTCATTTTTTAGAACCGTAATTCTGTATCCGGTCAGAACTTTTGCTTTTTCTTCGGAATCTATTCCTTTGAATTTAACAGTGATCCTGTTTTCAGATAATTCCAAGCTGTCAATGTTCAACTCAAACGGCGTTTTCTTCTCTTTCGTCAGAAAAAAGCATTTCATTTTTTCAAATCGTTCGGGAAATGAAGTTAATGGTACTATTGTCAATGAGCCGTCAATTCCGATAGTTTTACCTATTTTTCCGACAAAAATAAAGTCATCGGGATTTTTCATCGTTAATCCTTAAGCCGGAGTTTCGACTTTAGGAGCTTCTTCTGCTTTCGGTGCTTCAGAGGCTTTTTTTGCTGCTTCTATTTTTGCCTTGGCTTTTTTAGACAGAACTTTTTTCTCAACCGGCTTTTTGTTTTTCTTTTTCTCTCTGGCGGTCAAAAAGTTTTTGTAAGCTTCTTCAACCTGTTCGTCGGTATATTTTCTGATAGGGTTTCCGTCGGCATCTTTAACGGCAATGTACTTTATAATTTTTTTACCGTCTTTGCCTGTTGTTTCAACTTTTTCCTTTTTCAGCCTTCTCATCATGTCATATCTGAGCATGATTCCCTCATCGCTGAAAATGTTCTTTACGGTCGGCGATACCTGTGCGCCTGTCAGAAGCCACTTTATGCATTTCTCGGCGTCAATTTCGAGTCTTACCGCTTTTCCAGCTGCCAAAGGATCAAAAAATCCCAATCTTTCGATGAAATCTCCGTCCCTTCTTTTTCTGGAGTCAATAGCGATGATCCTGTAGAAAGGTCTTTTCTTCTTTCCCAGCCTGGTCATTCTTAGTTTTACCATTTTCCCTCCGGTTTTGGTGTTTTTATGTAATTTAATGAGCGATCGGGAACCAGTCCGAAATGCCCATTACACAATTTAGTAAGGCCGTCTAGGAGGTTGTCCTCCGAACATGCCCTTTGCCAATTTATCGAAACCCACTTTTCTTATCTGTCTCATCATCATGTTCATTTGTTCAAACTGTTTAATGAGCTGATTTATTTCCTGAACGCTTCTGCCTGAACCTTTGGCTATTCTGAGTTTTCTCGAACCGTTCAGAAGGGAAGGTTTGTTCCTCTCTTTTTTCGTCATCGAATGAATTATCGCTTCAATTTTCGTAAATGCTTTTTCGTCAATATCCATCGCGTCGAGTTTATTGCCTATTCCCGGCATCATTTTGAGCATGGATTTTATCGAACCCATTTTTTTTATCTGCTTTATCTGCGAAAGAAAATCCTCATAGGTAAAATCCTCTTTCTGAAGTTTATTCGCAAGTCTTTCCGCTTCAACCTGATCAATGTTGTCCTGAGCCTTTTCAACGAGCGACAAAATATCGCCCATGCCGAGAATTCTCTGAGCTAATCTGTCGGGATGGAATACTTCTATTTCATCGAGCTTCTCACCTGTTCCGACGAACATGATAGGCTTGCCTGTGACTTCTCTTATAGAAAGAGCGGCTCCGCCTCTCGAATCGCCGTCCATCTTTGTAAGTATAACACCGTTGAAATTCAGTTTCTTGTTAAATTCAGCCGCCGTGGTTACCGCGTCCTGTCCGATCATACTGTCTGCCACAAAAAGGATCTCATTCGGCGTAACAGCTTCTTTTACCAGAATGAGCTCGTTCATCATCTCTTCATCAATGTGAAGCCTGCCGGCTGTATCAAGAATCACTAGGTCGTGTCTGTTCTGTTTCGCGAATTCAATGGCATGTTTACAGATCTCCGTTACATTTTTACTGTCTTCGGAATACACCGGAATGCTCAGTTGTCTTCCCAGAGTAATAAGCTGATCGATCGCCGCGGGTCTGTAAATATCGGCAGCAACCATAAGAGGATGCTTTTTATTTTTCTTTCTGAAATAACTTGCAAGTTTTGCAGTATGAGTAGTCTTACCCGAACCCTGAAGTCCGCACATCATAATAACGGTCGGACCTGTTTTGGAAAAATTAACTTCCGCCGTGTCTCCGCCCAGAACTTTTACAAGCTCTTCATGAATATATTTAATGATCTGCTGTCCCGGGGTGATCTTCTCGTAAACTTTTTCCCCGAGCGCTCTGTCCCTGACCTTATTTATAAAATCCTTGACCACATTATAGTTCACATCAGCTTCAAGCAGCGCGACGCGCACTTCACGCAACGCGGCCTTGATATTATCTTCTGATATCCTGTGCTGACCTTTAAGGGTCTTAAATATGGACTCGAGCTTTCCGCTCAGTTCGTCAAACATAACTTATACAGCTTATATTAATATAATATACCAAGTACCTTATTTCTAAGGAACTGCGAATATACCAAAAATTTATACGAAATGCAAGAAAGAAATTCAGGGGGAAAAGCGATTTATTAAAAGAGGTGATTAAAAAAATATTGATATTGCTTTCATGTTATACAATCATTATAATATCTTCAAATTCTCAGGAGTTTTTATGAAAACTGAAGTTTATTATTTTACAGGCACGGGAAATTCTCTTGTTGTGGCAAGAGATATAGCTAAGGAAATTAACGGAGAATTAATTTCTATTCCGTCTTCTTTACATCAGGATCATCTGAGAATCAATTCAAAAAAAGCAGTGGTCGTGTTCCCGGTTTATGTCTGGGGAATACCGCTGATAATTGAAAGATTCTTAAAAAAAATTGAGAACATTCAGGATAAGGATATTTATGCGGTGTCTACATACGGCGGTATGCCCGGAGCTACGATAAATATGTTTGAAAAGGTTCTGATGAGCTGCGGAGGAAAGCTTGCCGGAGGGTTTACAGTTCAGATGCCGGGAAATTATACTCCATTGTATGGAGCTATCCCTGAAGCTAAGCAGAAGAAGATGTTCAATAAATGGAGTCAAAAAGTTAAGATAGTTACAGAATATATAAATTCAGACAGGAAAGGAAAAAAGGAGAATAATAATCTTCTGGTGAACTTATTGTTTTCAGGCATAGTTTATAATTATTCAGCAAAGCATATCCCGGAAATGGATAAAAAATACAGGGCTGACGAAAAATGCAACAAGTGCGGAATATGTCAGAAGATATGTCCTGTATCCAATATAGAGATTAAAGACGGAAAGCCTGTTTGGCTGGGCAAATGCGAACAGTGTGTGGCGTGTCTGCAGTGGTGTCCTCAGGAAGCTATTCAGTACGGGAAGAATACTGCCGGACGCAAAAGGTATCATCATCCTGATATTAACCTTTCAGATATTTTGGATCAGGCAAAGAAATAATTACGATTTTTTACTATTGTAATACCTGTTTATTTTCTTATATTTTAATCTGTTCTTTAAATACCGTAATTATTTAAATAAATTTAAGGGGAATCAAAATGAAAAATCCGCTGCTAAGCAAAGAGTATTTTGCGCAGTATGACAAAATCACCGCAAAGCATTTCGTTCCTGCTACGGAAGAGATCATCAAAGAAGCGAAAGAAAGAACAAAAAAACTGATCGCTTTTAAAGGCAAGAGAACTTTTGAGAACACAATGATACCGTCAATGGAACTGTCCGAAGACATCAGCAATGTGATAAATCCGATGGGACAGATCTATTATCTGATGGCTAACGACGAAGTCAATGCCGAGTACCAGAAATCAATGCAGCTTCTGACACAGTTCAGCAACGAAATGTCTATGGATCCCGACAACTATAAAATGTATAAGGATTACAGCAAAAGTGAAGATGCAAAAAAGTTAAAAGGCGAGAGGAAAAGGCATCTTGACGATGTCCTCAAGGGATTTATTCTATCTGGAGCAGAGCTTAACGACAAAGATAAAGCAAAATTAAAAAAGATAAATCTTGAAGCTACGGAATTATCCCTGAAGTATTCCGACAATGTGACTAAATCGGCCTTCAATCTTGTTATAAAAGATAAAAAAGATCTGAAAGGACTTCCCGAAGACGCAATTATGAGCGCTAAAGAAAAAGCGAAAGCTTTAAAGCTTGATGAAAAAGGAAAAGATGTGTGGGTGTTCAATCTTGACATGCCGTCGTATTTGCCGTTCATGAAGTATTCGGAAAACGACAAACTGAAAGAGAAATTGTGGAGAGCTTACTTTAAAAGAGCGACAGAGGGTGAACTTGATAACCGGCTTCTGATCGAAAAGATACTTAAACTGAGAAAAGAAAAAGCCAATCTTCTCGGCTTTAAAACTTACGCCGTTTATTCGCTTGAAAGAAAAATGGCCGAATCACCTGAAATAGTTATGAATTTTCTTGATAATATCGCAACAAAGATCGAAAAGATCTCTAAAAAGGAATATAAAGAAATAATCGAGCTCAGAAATAAGACGAAAAAAATTGATTCCTCAGATATGATGCCGTGGGAATTTTCATACTGGTCGAATAAGCTCAAAGAAGAAAGATATTCGTTCAACGAAACCGAAGTAAGCGAATATTTTGAAGCTAATAATACAATTCAGGGATTTTTTGATATAACAGGAAAGATCTACGGGCTTAAATACGAAAAGATCAAAGGAATACCGGTATGGCATAAAGATGTAACTGTTTACAAAATAATAGACGAGACGAAAAAACTAAGAGCTTATCTGTTTGTTGATCTTTATCCCAGAACAGGACTAAAAAGACCAGGCGCATGGATGAATCAGTATGTATCGGGAAAGACGCTCAAAGGAAAAGAAACAATCCCGCAGGTAGGAGTCCACTGCAACTTTACCCCGGCCGTAGGAAAAAAACCGGCACTTTTAAGATTCGACGAAGTGACGACATTATTCCATGAATTAGGTCATGCTCTTCACGGAGCTTTGAGCTTAACTGAACTCTCCGCTACATCAGGCGCGAGAGTAAAATGGGATGTAGTAGAACTGCCCTCTTCATTCCATGAAAATTTCGCGACAAGTAAAGAAGGACTTAAAATTATTACAAAACATTATAAGACCGGAAAAATTATGCCTGCCGCTTTGATGGACAGGCTGATAAAATCGAATAATTTTATGGAAGCTATCAATACAAGAAGACAGGTAACTTTCGGAATGTTCGATATGAGCCTGCATCATACGGAAAGTCTTAATAAAAAAATGCCGGCGGCTCATGATGTTTACAAAAAGATGTATATTAAATACAATGAAATGCCTTTCATTGAAGATTCTTACATGGAAGCCGCATTCACCCACATTTTTGCCGGCGGATACGCTGCGGGCTACTACAGCTATATGTGGGCGAACATTCTTGACGCGGATGCCTTTTCGGCCTTCGAAGAGAAAAAGAATATTCTCGACAGGGAAATGGGAAGGAAATTCATGGAGAACATTCTTGAAAAAGGCGACAGCGAAGATATGAATGTTCTTTTTGAAAGGTTCAGAGGCCGTCCGGTAAGCGAAAAACCTCTGCTGAAAAGACTCGGAATAAAAGTAAAATAAGAAGAGCGGATGAGGAAATCCTCAAGAGGTTTTTCATTAGTTGAACTGATCACTGTAACCGTCATCGTTTCAGTACTGGCGGCTACAGGGATTGTTTCCTATAATATTTATATAAAAAGAGCGGTAGTTTCTGCTTTAAAGAGCGCGGTAATGGTCAATGTGCAATTAATTCAGGCTCATTATGACTTGAACGGCTATTGGATCACAGATGATCCAGAAAATGAAAATTTAACTACTGCGGAAGAGCTTGAAGCGGCCGGACTGGTAACAAGAAACTGGTCGAAAGAATTTATAATGAGGGTTTTCAAGCGCGAAGGATATCCTCATGTAATAGCAAGAGAAGAGATTAACTACAATAAATACGGGATTGAAGTGGATTATCATTTCAAAACCAGAGAACTAAGAGTAACATACATTCAGGATTGATTTGATGATAGACTATCGGGAAATAAGAAGGTCAATAGAAGATAAATATGATTCTCTTTTATCACCTTTTGCATGCAAAAATGCCGATGCTATCAGAAAGTTCGAAGACAGCGACGAAATAAGGCCTCCGTTCTCAATTGACAGAGACAGGATAATGTACTCCGGAGCTTATAAAAGACTAGCTGGAAAAACGCAGGTGATTTATTTTTCTTCGCTTCTTGACGAACAGATAACAAACAGGATTATTCATATACAATATGTGGCTCAGGTTGCAAGGACCATAGGCAAGGCTCTTTCTCTAAATCAGGATCTTATCGAAGCTGCCGCTCTTGGACACGATCTAGGGCATACTCCTTTCGGCCACGACGGAGAAAAATATCTCGACAAATTGTGCAGAGATAACGGTATCGGCGGTTTCAGCCACAATATTCACAGCCTTTACATTGTGGAAAAAATGTCATACAGAGGAAAAGGTATGAACCTGACTCTGCAGACAAAAGACGCTATCGTATCGCATAACGGCGAGATACATGAAGACAAATTATCGCCCGATAAAAGTAAAACAGAACATGATGTATTGAAATATCTTGATAAAAATTTCATTCAGGATCCGTCAGATGTCCCAATGACACTTGAAGGCTGTGTGATAAGAATATCCGACACTATCGCATACATTGGTACCGATATCGAGGACGCAATTCACTTAGGACTGTTGTCACGAGCAAGTATCCCCGCGTCAGTTTCAAAAGTCCTCGGAAATAATAACAGCACGATTATTGATACTTTAGTAAAAGACATAATAGTAAACAGTTGGAATAAAAATTACCTGGAATTTTCTGTTGAAACGGCAACAGCTCTAAAGGATCTAAAAAGATTTAACTATCAGGCGATCTATCTCAACGAGAAGTTAAAACCGGAAAGAAAAAAGATAGAAAAAGGATTCTGCATACTTTTCGAAACATTTTTAAACGATCTCGAGACTTCTGATATGGAATCAGATGTATTCAGACATTTCCTGAACACAAAGAACGAGGTTTATATTACTTCGACAAAGAACGCCGAGAAAGTAAGGGATTTTATAGCGAGCATGACTGACAGGTATTTTAAATATCAGCTGGAAAAAATAACTATACCTTTAATTAACCTGTAAACGGATTATGATTTTGAAAAACTTTCTTGTTGTCATTGTTTCATTAGAAAGTTATATTGTCAAATTGTGAGTTAAACAGAATTTATAGGAGTAAATATGGCCAAGTATAAAAGAGGGCAGGTTGTAAGACTAAGATCAGGCGGACCCGAAATGACAGTAAAATCAGTTATCGGCGAAGAAAAGAAACCGCCTTTTAACATGATCGACAACTACTGGAAAAGCGAAGGATTGAACGACGGCGATGTTATATGCGTTTGGTTCGAAGGAAATACATCTAAAGAAGGCGGATTCAGCGTAGATTTGCTTGATTTAGTCAGATAATCCTTAATTAGAATTATTTATTTAAAAAACAGTTTCGGTCTGTGTTATGAAACCTTGACGGCATAAGTCAATTTTAATATATCATAGGCCGTTTTAATTTTAGCATGAGGCTGAAACAACATTTAGAACATCAGTTAAAGAATAAGACAATCGAGAGAAGAATGAATAATGCATATATTAAAAGCACTGAAGAAGTTTTCAAAGAACTGAAGACTTCGGAGAATGGTATTACTTGTAATGAAGCTGGGGAAAGGCTGAATCAATATGGACTTAATGAATTGAAAGCTAAAGAAGGGATTAGTCCTTGGGCACTTCTTTTTGAACAGTTCAAAGATACATTGATAATCATGCTGGTGATCGCAACGATTATCTCCGCCTTTACCGGAAACGAAGTTGAAGCTATTGTGATTGCGATCATCGTTATTTTTGCCGTTCTGCTTGGATTTGTTCAGGAATATAAAGCAGAAAAAGCGATAGATGCTCTAAAGAAAATGGCGGCGCTTACAGCAAAAGTGATTCGCGAAGGCAAAGAATATGAAATTCCGACTTCCGAAATAGTTCCGGGCGATGTGTTTTTGTTGAGCGCCGGCGACAGGATACCCGCTGACGCGCGTATAATACAGGCAATCAATTTAAAGATTGATGAAGCCTCGCTGACAGGCGAATCTCTTTCATCCGAAAAAGATCATAGCCTGATTCTTAAAGAAGGCACTTCTCTGGGCGACAGAAAGAATATGGTTTTTTCAGGCACTGCTGTAAGCTATGGACGGGGAACAGCCGTTGCAACATCTACAGGTATGAACACCGAGTTCGGAAAGATCGCAAAAATGCTTCAGGATGTTGTAGCCGAAGCTACTCCGCTTCAAAAGAATCTTGATAAAATGGGCAATGTATTTGCCCGTATCGCTGTCATTATTATCATTATAATTGTAGCTGTCGGTCTTTTTAAGGGAGAGCAGTTTCTTCACATGTTCATTTTCGGTATAGCTCTGGCTGTGGCGGTAGTTCCCGAAGCTCTGCCTGCAGTTATAACTATATCTCTGGCTATCGGAGTGCAGAAAATGGTTAAAAGGCATGCGCTTATGCGCCGTCTGCCTGCGGTAGAAACGCTCGGAAGCACAACCGTGATCTGTTCAGATAAAACAGGGACTTTAACCCGCGATGAAATGACAATCAGATCAATATATCTTTCAGATACTGTTCTGGATGTCAGCGGAAGCGGATATATTCCAGAAGGAACCATCACACCGGCTGAATCAGGCGGTAAAGCCGTTCCGTCAATGCTGGACGAACTTATCATCGCCGGCGTTTTATGCAACGACTCAAAGCTTATTAAAGAAGCCGGCAGCGAATGGAATATACACGGGGATCCTACCGAAGGTTCGCTTGTGGTTCTGGCAAGAAAGACCGGAGTGGATGAAGCAAATCTGAGAACAAATTTTCCGCGTATAGATGAGCAGCCGTTCTCATCAGAAACTAAAAAGATGATAACTCTGCATACGATTACAGGTACTATTACCGCATTCATCAAAGGAGCGCCTGAAGTAATAGTGCCGGATTGTACCCATATAAAGACCGATGCGGGTATCACACTTCTTGATGAAAAGGGAAGGAAAAGAATACTTGATCAGGCAGCAATTTTTGCCGGTAAAGCTCTGAGGGTTCTCGCACTTACTGAAAAGAAGAACTGCACAGTAAAAGATGCAGGTACAGGAACGACATTTCTCGGGCTTGTTGGAATGATAGATCCTCCTCGTCCTGAAGTAAAAGACGCAGTTGCAAAATGCCGCAAAGCAGGGATATTGCCTGTGATGATCACGGGGGATCACCCTATAACTGCCGAAGCAATTGCTAGAGAATTGGGAATTCTCACTGACGGAAAAGTTATGATCGGCACTCAGCTACAGGCGCTGAGTGATGAAGAATTAAAAGCTCAAGTTGCTTCAATACAGGTATTTGCAAGGGTGGCACCTGAGCATAAACTGAGAATAGTTGAGGCTTTCCAGAAGAACGGTCACATAGTGGCGATGACAGGCGACGGTGTAAATGATGCCCCGGCTCTTAAAAAAGCTAATATAGGTATTTCAATGGGTATAACAGGCACAGATGTCACTAAAGAGGCTTCAGACATGATGCTGACGGATGACAACTTCGCATCAATAGTCGCGGCCGTAGAGGAAGGCAGGGGAATTTACGACAATGTGAAGAAGTATCTGACTTATCTATTGGCGGCGAACCTCGGAGAAGTGGGGCTGATAGCGACAACAGCTATGATCAATATAAAGTATTTACCTATGACCGCCGTGCAGCTGCTGTATGTTAATCTTGTAACCGACGGACTGCCTGCTCTTGCGCTTGCTGTGGATCCCCCGGATA
>Ga0209262_10000094_pt1 | contig 60108 bp, 49 predicted proteins | sample Lowcelwee11metaG_FD_187171 | JGI IMG/M metagenome (GOLD analysis project Ga0209262, IMG submission 187171) | Freshwater pond sediment microbial communities from the University of Edinburgh, under environmental carbon perturbations - Low... | ecosystem: Environmental > Aquatic > Freshwater >... | reverse complement strand
CGCTTCAATTACCTTTTTTCGTAAATCATAGCTATATGCCTTGGCCATTATTATTCTCTTTTTTATGATATTTTTTCTTTTCCCATCATATCTCATTTTTGTCCTGACTTACTTGGCGGCTGCTATAGTACACCTACCATCAATATTCCACTAGGTCTTGTGAATTTTTCTTCATCAACTTCTCTATTTGCCCTATAAATAGTATGCTTCGTCCCCGCTATTTTAAGCCAAGCAGAATTTGCTTCATAATATTCTAACCATTTTTCTTTGAGAGATTCTTTGATTTCATCAAACATAAATATCCTCCTTATTGTAGTAATGATCTGATGGAAGCTAAAAAGATAAACTTTCGCAAAACGTTTTTAGTCTAACATAAAAATTAATCATCTCCAGAGAAACCCGGTTTTTAAATATTAGATTGATCTAATTTAACAGCATCTTGATCATGACTTAATTCCACATCCTCATCATCTTCCCAAACATTATTAACAGCTAACGCTTGATCCGGATCAAAATCTAAACCCAATACCCTAATAATTTGCTCTGGATCATGATTTAACTCAAAAAGATAAGGCATAATTTCACTTAAGCGAGGTTCTAAAGAAGTAATCACCGTTAAGATCATCACCCCATTCGGGCGTGTACAACCACCCTCACTATTTTTAAATAACTTATCCTGTTTTTCCATACCAATTTTAATCCAGACAGAATTAGCTTCATAATAGCTTAACCACTTTTCCTTAATAGATTCTTTAATTTCATCGATCATAAATAATATTTTTATTGAGCAATTATTTTAGTAATTATTTAATATAAAAAAAATATAACAGTTTTTCCTCTAGGACAATACACCCATATTCTACTGATCCCCCAAACCCCCTTAATAAGGGGGGTTAGGGGGGATCCTATCAGTACACTATTTCAAAGGTAAAGTTAATTTCACCAATTCTCCCGCATGATCTAAGTGAAAACCAACCTTTTCACAAACCCTTTGCATCATAGTATTTTCCTGCAAAGTCTCCCCATTAATAGCATCTAAATTTTCCTTCTTGCCAATCTCTATTAAACGGGTTAATAACTCCGTACCTAATCCTTGATCTTGATGACGATCAATAATTAGCACCGCAAATTCTGCCTCATTCACCTCATGTAATTTACTTAAACTCGCCGTCCCTAATATTTCATGTTCACCCGTCACAGGATTTTCATAATCAGCTACCAAAGTCATTTCCCGATCATAATCAATAAAACAAACCCGCTGTAACCGTTCATGAGTTGTTCGCCGACTTAATTTCATCGGGTTAAAATAACGCATATATACGCTCTCTTCTGACAAACTTTCATGTAATTTGATCATTAATAATTCATCCTCTGGGCGAATCGGTCGAATAGTTACCGGCAAATTATTTTTCGTGATCCAGTGTTGGGAATAATGGTGGGGATAAGGACGAATTGCCGAAGTAGGCAATTCTTCAGGATTAGTATCCGCATCATGTAATACCACCCGACCATCTAAAGCAATTAACCGATCTGATGATGCTAATAGAGGATTAATATCAATTTCCTTAATCCAGGGTTGTTCTACGACTAATTGACTAAAACGCACAATTAATTTTTCTAAGGCTTCTAAATCAACTGATTTGCGTCCCCGTACTCCTTTCAGGGCTAAATAAATTTTCGTTTGTTCCATCATTCGCCGGGCTAAAGTCGTATTCAAAGGCGGCAGGGCGATCGCCCGATCCTTAAATACTTCCACTAATTGACCACCCAAACCAAATAATAAAACAGGTCCGAACTGCGGATCAATACTGCTACCAATGATTAATTCATAACCCCGATCTAAACTCAACATCGGTTGCACCGTCACCCCCAGGAAATGTTCAGCACCAACCTTAGTCGTCACCGCTTCCTGAATATGATGATAAGCAGTCCGCACCGCATCAGCATTTTTTAAATTCAATTCCACCCCACCCACATCAGTTTTATGGGTAATAGTTTCTGAGAATAATTTGAGTACAATAGGATAACCTAATTGTTCTGCATACTTCACCGCCTCATCCACATTTTTTGCTGTGATCGTTTGGACAATCGGTATTTGATAGGCTGATAAAATTTGTTTAGATTCCACCTCCGTCAGAATAGTCCGTTTTTCTGCCCTCACCTGAGCAATAATCTTCGCTACCAAATCCCGATCAAAAGTATGATCATCTTCTGTTGCTAGAATAGGTGTTTGATAGAGACCTTGTAAATTGTAGTTATATCGCCACATTAAATTAAATAAACGGGCGGCCGCATCAGGATAACGATAGGTGGGAATACTCGCTTCATTTAATACCTGTTCCCCAGCCGTCACTTCTTCTCCTCCCATCCAACTAGCTAATACTGGTTTTTCAGCATTTTTGGCATATTGTTTTAATTTTTCTGCCGTATCAGTCGGATCGGTCATCGCTTGTGGTGTGAGAATGACCAGTAAAGCATCACTATTAGGATCTTTTACTGCCACATCTAAAGTTTTAGCAAAACGTTCTGGCTCGGCATCCCCCAAAATATCAATGGGATTATTATGACTCCAATGGGTCGGTAAAAAAGTATTCAAATGTTCTATCGTCGAGTCTGCTAAATTAGCTAATTCTCCCCCCGTCGCAATCAAAGCATCCGTGGCAATTACGCCCGGTCCGCCGGCATTAGTAATAATCGTTAAATTAGGACCCTTTGGTAAACGGGGTTGTTTTGATAATACTTCCGCCATATTGAATAGCTCAGAAATTCTCTCCACCCGTAATACACCACACCGCCGGAAAGCCGCATTTAATACGTCATCACTACCCGTTAAAGCTCCCGTATGGGAAGCAGCAGCTTTAGCTGCCTGTTCTGTTTTACCAGCCTTGATCACAATAATCGGTTTTGTTAAAGCCACTTCCCTGGCAGCCGAAAGAAAAGAGTTGGCATTACCAATTGATTCCATATATATGACAATACTCTTAGTATTAGGATCATCACCCAAGTAATAAATCAAATCACCCCAGTTAACATCCATCATGGAACCAATGGAAATAAAGGAACTAAACCCGACTTTTTCCTGTAAACTCCAATCTAAAACCGACGTACAAAAAGCTCCACTTTGACTAATAAAACCTAAATGACCAGGGCGTGCCATAGTACTAGCAAAAGTGGCATTTAAACCCGAATGGGGATTCATTAGCCCCAAACAGTTGGGCCCAATAATCCTAATTTTTCCTCTGGTAATTTCTAAGATTTCTTTTTCTAAGGCAATACCAGCCGGCCCTATTTCTCGGAAACCAGCGGAAATAATAATAGCTCCTTTCACCCCCTTTGCTACACAATCCCGCATAACTGCCGGGACCATAGGAGCGGGAATGACAATTACAGCTAAGTCAATAGGATCCGGTACTTCCATTAAGTTAGTGTAAGCGGGAATACCTAAAACACTTTTGCGTTTAGGATTAATGGGAAAAATTGCGCCACCAAAAGGATTACTCAAAAGATTCCATAATATGGTGCGACCGACACTACCTTCCCGATCCGTTGCCCCAATGACTGCAACATTATTAGGGGAAAAAATACAATCTAGTTGTTGTCTTTTTGCACGTAAAATATCATGAGCTTTGTCGACAACTGCTTTTGATTCCATAGTCTTTTATTACCTAGATTTTTTGTATGTGTTTTTTTGTTTAGGATAAACAGTGATTGAATTTCGTATTTTTCACACTGGGAAAGATTGATAGATAAAAACCTGATCAGGTTATTAAGTTACTCAACAATTACTCTATTTTGATCACTGTCATAGTTATTTTACAAACATTTTAACGGAATAGGTATTAAATAAAAGTTAAATGCTGACTTTTGCCCCTCACTCTATATAATGTGGGAAATTTTTTTGAAAATTCTAAATTTTTTCTAGTATATTTCGCTTCATTTTTTTTATAAACTCTTAACATTTTTCTAATTTATTTTTGCAATTATGAGTAAAACCTATAACTACCTACAGGGGATCAGGGAAATATTGTTGTACTGCCCTAGATCAAAATGGCTATACCTAATAATTTTTTCTAGTTTTTATCGGCAATATTGAGAACTCATGATCACTGGAAATTTTATTATCTGCATTTTGTCTGATGCAAGCAGCCATACGTCAATGATTTATGAGAAAAATTTTGAAAAAATTTTATGAAAATTTACAAAACATGATAATATTTAATAATAGGTGACAATACTTTAACTAATAGGTAGGGAAATTAATGACAGGATTTATCCGGGGTTTATTCGGCGGTAACAAGGCCAACAATAATTCTGAAGACTTCTTTTTAGATGAAGACAGTGCCAAAGGTTTAGGCGATGTCGATTTTATGAGAACACCCAAAACGGTGAAAAAGAGTTATCCAAAAGCTGCCGGTTCTCTTAATGTGATTAGTGGGAAAGATGAAGTCACGGTTTCTTCCATTAATAAAATGGATCGTGGTGAAACTCCTAAACCCAAGAGTATTGAAACCAGCACTCAACCAACTGCTACGAGTAGCTATGCTGTGCCACCTCGCCGCAGTAGTGGTGATTTAGATATGTTCCGTCAAATGGCGAAAAACATGAAAAAATAAGTTGATTGTCTTATTTGACTGAAATAAAAAAGCGGGTATTAATTTACCTGCTTTTTTTATTGGGATATTTGTCAGATTATTAATCAAGATTCGTTTGATTCATTATTAGATAAATCTTCTGGGCAAAATAACAATTCAGTTTCTATTAAAAATTCCAGGTATGAACTAGAATTCTGATAACTGTAATAAATTATTCTCTTTCTAGGAAAACAATTAGATAGTTCATGATTTTGTTTAGTACCTTGGTTTTCCTTATCCATTTTCAAAATTCCAATGATTTTCATTTTTCCATTTTGCCAATTTTGATCACCAAATTTTAATAATTTGCACTGTTGTATATCGCTAGTAATAGTGAAATTTATTTCAGCAAAACCAAAAGAAAGCATACCTTCAACAAGAGATAATGTGGACTGAAAATAATGTTCCTTAAACCTTGTGAGGATAGAAAATTTAGAGTTAGGATTATCATTATTCAATGGAGATTCATGCTTTTTCTCAAGACTTTTTGTAGTCAAGGTTTTTAATAAACTAACAGTAAAAGTATCTTGACCAATCATTAATAGATCATTATCGTCAGTTAATGGGCTAAATTCCATAATTCTATACTCCTTTTGTAGAGAAATTTTAGATTAATATTCTATATTCTATTATAGCATGATAGCTAATTTCAACCTATCAACGTACAAGTACAAAAATCTGTTAATAAACCGACCGTAGGGGCAATTCATGAATTGCCCCTACTACCTGGGATACAAACTGCTATAACTGATAAATTCAAGAGGCTTTTGAGTGATCTATTTCTTGAGTAATAGATTCTAAATCATTAAAGTTAGAAAATAATATAGACTGATTGCGACCCAGTTTTTTTGCTTGATATAAAGCAGAATCAGCCATGTTAATAAAATTACTAATAGACATCATTTGCGAGTCAGGTACGAGATTCGCTATACCTAAACTAATACTTACATATTCGCCAATATTAGAAGCACTGTGGGGGATTTTTAATGCTAATACTGCTTTTCTGAATATTTCTGCTTGCTCCACAGCTTGCTCGGCAGAAATATTCGGTAAAATCACCGCAAATTCTTCACCGCCATAACAGGCAACTAAAATATTAGGGTCCTGACAACTATTTTTAATTGTCGCCGCTATTTTTTCTAAACAATCATCCCCTTGAATATGACCATAGGTATCGTTATAAAGTTTAAAATAATCTACATCCAAGATAATTAATGAGAGATGTTGCCCATGGTATTGGGCAGAAAACCATTTTTTCATTAATATTTCATCAAAACAACGACGATTAGCTATTTGTGTCAAACTATCAATATTAGTTAATTTTTCTAAGGCTAATTCCATATTTTTCCGATCCGTAATATTCCTGACCGTCACCGAAAAACCATCACCTAATTTCACCGCAATAAAATGATACCAAGATTCCTTTTCCCCATCATGATGACATATATCCTTCTGTAAAGGTTTACCTGTATTGACTATTTCGACAAAGCAATCAAATAAATCAGGATCGATTTTTCGCAGGAATTTTTTTAACATGATTTTACCCACCAAATCCTCCTTATTCTGTCCTAAGGCTGTGGCAATCACTGGGTTGACTAAAATACAACGAAAATCAGCTATTTCCCCATTCAGGGTCCGCATTGCTTGTAAGGCCGCTACACCATCGAGGGAAGTATTTAAAACACTATTAATCATCGCCCTGGATTGATAGAGAATTTCCTCTGTTTCCTTCCGCTTAATAATTTCTGCTTTTAGTAATTGTTCTTTTTCCTGCCGTTTTTTAATTTCTTCTTGTAACTGATGCTTTTGTCTTTGAATAGTTAATTGACTTTTAATACGGGCTAATACTTCACTTTCTTGAAAGGGTTTGGTAATATAATCTACGCCACCTACTTCAAACGCTCGGACTTTATTCAGCACTTCATCTAAGGCACTAATAAAAATAATCGGAATATCTCGACTTTGGGGATTAGCTTTCAATCTTTCACATACTTCATAACCATCCATCTCTGGCATCTTAATATCTAATAAAATTAGATCGGGTGGCGTGGAATCTACCACCCGAAAAACACTTTGGGGATGAATAGCTTTTCTGACCTTATAACCGTGTTCCGTCAGAAATTGTGACAAAACCCTTAGATTATCAGGTTGATCATCTACTATGAGAATATCTCCTGAGTCTAAAGAATTTTTCTGGTTATCTCGGCTACACATAAACATATTTTATTTTAATGAAAATTAATAGTTATATTCTTTATGCCGGTAATCATATCATAGTATTGACTATTTTATATGTTAATAACTCATTTTGATTATTATTCTAAGAAATTTTATTCTTTTCATTCTGGGCAAAAATACTGAGAATACCGTCAATTTCAAAATTATCAATCATATTCTTTAAGGTTTCCGCTAAATCAGCTTTTTCTGGTGGTAATTGGGTGAGCAATTCTAATAATAATTGATCATCTAAGTCAATACAAGCTGCCTTCACTTCTGCTAACCAGGATGCAGATAAATCTTGGAAACTATCTACAGTCAAGGACTGTTTGCCAGTATTAATCACTGGTGAGACATTAGCATTATCAGCATAAATATATTGCACTCCTAAATGTTTACTCATCTCTTCAAAAATAGTCGCTTCCCGGAACGGTTTTCTGATAAAATCATCACAACCGGCTGATAATACTATTGCTTTTTCTTCTTCCAAAACGGAAGCTGTCAGGGCAATAATTGCCGTGGCACTACCTTTCACCTGACTTTTAATATATTTAGTAGCTTCATAACCATCCATCACCGGCATCCGCATATCCATCCAAATTAAATGAGGTTCCCAACTTTCCCACAGGGCGATCGCTTCTTTACCGTTAGCGGCTTCTTTCACTTGAAAACCTAATGGTTGTAACATTTTTACTAATAATAAACGATTTACTTCCTTATCATCCACGACTAAAATACGATATATTCTCTGACCAGGTACTAACCCGATCACCGTTGAAGTAGGGGCGGTAGTGGTTTCTTCTATTTGATCAACTATTTCCACTGGAATGTCAAAAATAAAAGTTGTCCCTAAGCCTAACTGACTTTCAACGGTTAAATTACCACCCATTAACTGCACGAATTTATAACTAATCGCTAAACCTAAACCTGTACCCTCCTGAGATTCTTGACCGCTGCGGGTTTGATAAAATACCTGAAATAGTTTATTTAATTCTTCCTCCGCCATGCCCACGCCGGTATCTGCCACCGAAAAGCGTAAGGTGAAAGGAGATTGACTTACCGGCTCTATAGTCACAGCGATCGCCCCATTTTCAGTAAATTTTAAACTATTACTGAGTAAATTAATTAATATCTGACGTAATTTCATTTCATCGGTATTAATATATTGGGGTAGTTCACTGGCAGACCACTCAAAATTCAGTTGCAATCCTTGGTTTTCTGCCTTCAGGTGAAATAAGTCTTCTATATCGCCTAATAGTTGATAGAGATTAAAATTACGGGTATTAAAAGTGGTTTTGCCTGCCTCAATTTTAGCGATCGCCAAAACATTATTAATTAAACCTAATAAATATTCCCCACTGCGGTTAATAATTTTAATATTTTCCCGTTGATCGCTATCCAAATTATGAGAACGGGACATTAACTGAGAAAAACCTAAAATAGCATTCAAAGGGGTCCGCAATTCATGACTCATATTAGCAATAAAAGAACTTTTTGCCTGATTCGCTAACTCGGCTTTTTCCCGTGCCATTTCTAACTGATGATTGGTGGTGACTAATTCCGTCGTGCGTTGAGCTACCCGTTCTTCTAAGTCCTGATTTAATCTTTGTAAACGGCATTCTGCTTGCTTTTGAATAGTTAGATCAGTACCAATACATAAAACACCCGTCAAGTTATTTTCTTCATCAAAAATTGGTCGATTTGACCAGGCGATCCAGACTTTTTCGCCGGTTTTTCTAATATTTTCATTCTCATTGTAGGCAAATTTTTCGGGATTTGTGACAATACCCTTAATCATTATATCTAAATCATTGCCGGCTGTATCCTGCATCGGTACTATTGTGCCAATTACACTTTCCCCAATAATTTCCGTCTGAGAAAAACCAAAAAAACGTTCTGCAAAATTATTAAAAAAAGTAATATCCCCGGCTATATCCATTTTAAGAATAATACTATTAGCATTTTCCACTAATTCCCGATATTTAATCTCACTATCCCGGAGGAATTGTTCGGTTTTTCGCCATTCATGGGCTGTGCCTGATAATAGCAAAATGGTAATAGTCATTACCGCCATAAAGGTTTGTAATAATAAAATTGCTTCATCTACATTACTGGTTTTTGCCATGAAGGGACCGCTACCTTGGGAACTCAATAAAATAGAAATCATTGATACTAAAAAGGTAGCAAATACGGAAAATTTTTGACCAAACTTTAAAGCCCCCCAAATAATTAAAGGTAAAGGTAAATATTCTAAAGGATAGTTAGCTAAATTTTTATCCATATTAGTGGCAAAAACTAACCAACTAACCAAAATAATTAAACTAAGTAAAAATAATTGTTGAGTATTAGATTGAATAAATTGATATAAATTAAAACTTTTTTTCTTTTGGCGATTTTTCAAGCGGGGATAATACAATAAAATCAAAGGGGTAAAAATCAATACTCCCATGGTGTCGCCCAACCACCAATTCCAACGTAATTCAAAAAAATCGTCCCAGGTTTTCATGTTTAGAAAACAAAGAGATAATACTCCTAAAGTGCAACTAATTTGAGTGGCAATCAGGCTACCAAAAAATATGAGTTTTAGTACGTCAGATAAAGTATTTAAACGTTGATCAAATTTCACGTATTTTAATAATTGCACGGCAAATACAGCTTGCAGTGTGGCAGCCATATTACCCATGAAAAAAAATGGTACAGAATAGCCTGTCATTTGAGTTAAATATAAAAACCCACTAATGGGAATAGCTAACCAATATTTCACACCAAATAGAATCATGAAGGCTTGGGCGATGCCAGCACTAGGAAATACACTAGAAGCTAAACCATGTACCCCTTCAATTTCCATGACGATGATTATGCCACTGGTATAAGAAAAAACAAATATACTGAGTTGCCACCAATATTTAAAGTCGGGCGATCGCCATATTTTCTTATTAGTATTCATGGTTTTTTATTAGGTTTTATCAAAAAAATATTTAAGTTGGTGTTTAATATTAGGCGAAAATCTCTATATTGTAACTTTTACTAAACAAATTTTTATCTAAAATAGTAATTTTTCTGCGATGAAATAAAAAAACTTACGGTTAATCATAAATATAAAGACAATTGATGAACTGCCCCTAATACTTTGACGGAAAATCCTGATACTAAATTCTTTTGAGAAAAAATATAGTTATTCCCTTTAAACTATTATATTTCATCTAATAAAAATCCCCATACCTAATTGGCTGGGGTATTCAAGATTAACTGATAATATTAAGGATAATTTAGGCTCGTGCGCCAATTGATTTTTGGAAAGCCGGTCTGTCTGATAATCGTTTGATATATTCCAGGACTGCCGGATAGGCACTTAAATCCATTTTTAACATGATCGGAATATAGGCTAAAACGGAACCGACGGAAACATCTGCTACATTAAAATCATTACCCATTAAAAACGGTTGATTAGCTAAAATATCATTCAAAGGAGTTAATAAACGAGGTGTTTCCTTTTCCCGATTAGCCTCAATGAAAATACCTGTACCCATCGTCGAATTAGAGAATAAAACCCACTGATAAATTTCTGCTTTTTTGCCTAAATCAGTTGGCATCTGCCCATATTTTTCCGCTAAATATAATAAAATCGCTCCAGTTTCCCAAATCTTTACCCCATCATCTACAATCGCCGGTACTTTACCAATCGGATTAATCGCTAAATATTCTGGTTGTTTATTTTCACCGGCTTGTAAATCAACAGTGACAAATTCATAGGGAACATTAATTTCCTCTAAATACCATTGCACTATTGATGCCCGACTGCGACTACTGCCATATAATTTCAACATGATCTTTTTTTCCTTATCATTAGAAAATTTTTATTCATCTCATCATACTAGAAAAATGGATTGATAGCAATATTCATGTTATAGCAGTCGATATGTAGGGTGTGTTAACGAAGTGTAACGCACCATTCCAAGGGACTATCAGAAATTTTGTCTTAACTACCTGAGTGGCTGCTATAGTAGGGGCAGTTCATGAATTGCCCCTACGGTGTTAGGGAAAAAGGGCGAACAGCCGTTCGCCCCTACATGAAAATTAAATAATTAATAATTAATTTTCCCGTCTCGGTATTTCATAGGTGAGAAAATCATACGCCATGTCAGTATTAGGGAAAATCGCCCTGGCTTCTGCTAATAAATCTTCCAACCGTAAAGTATTACCAGGAGCGTAACGGGGACTAAAATGAGTCATCATTAATTTTTTCACCTTGGCTAATAAAGCCACCTGTGCCGCCATCGTACTAGTCGAATGTAAACGCTCAAAAGCCATTTCGGCATCCTGATGGGCAAAAGTTGCTTCATGTACCAAAAAATCAGCATCAGTCGCTAATTCTACCGCCCCATCACAAAATACTGTATCCGTACAATAGACAAACTTCCGTCCGATTAACGTCGGTCCACACAGATCAGCCCCATTAACTTTTCGACCATCCTCTAAAGTAATCCATTCTCCTCGCTTCAACTGACCATAAACCGGACCAAAAGGAATACCTAAAGCCTTTGCCTTATCGGCATTAAAGTGTCCGGGTTTATCCTTTTCTGCTACCCGATAACCAAAAGCAGTTACCCGATGTTTTAATAAACCACAACTAACAATAAAATCAGCATCCTCATAAATAATCCCCGGTTGTACCTTATGTACTTTAATCGGGTAAGAAAAATGAGTTTGGGAATAACGAATACAACCTTGCAAATATTCTTCTAAGCCTGGCGGTCCATATAGATCAACACTTTTCACATTACCAGCCAAACCACAACTAGCTAATAATCCCATCAAACCAAAAATATGATCACCATGTAAATGGGTAATAAAAATTCGGTTAATCTGACTTACCCGCAAATCACTATGTAAAAATTGATGCTGGGTTCCTTCCCCACAATCAAACAACCAAATCTCAGAACGCTGTGGCAATCTTAAAGCCAAACTGGAAACATTACGATGTTTGGTGGGTACACCCGAACTGGTACCGAAAAAAGTTACTTGCAAATCATTTACCCCAAATCAATATATGAAAAATTAAAATATTTATGATAGTTTAATAGCTTAATTCAAATAACTGAGTTTAATACCTTAATTCTCTTTCTTACCCGCTGTAATTTTTTCTCTAAATTTGGCCTTATGAATACCGGATTGTTTTTCCTCAATACTACTAAACTTTTCCGCCGCAGTTGGTGGTTATCTCTCTTTATTTGGTTTTTATTCATCGCTCCCGCCCAGGCAGCTCTTCTCTTACGGGTGGCGATCGCCGAGGGAACTAGTCAAATTCGGGTAGGTAGTTCTACCAATGCCAGAGTATTAGACGGAGCTGGCCGGGCGATCGCTACCTTATCAGGTAATTCCGGTTTTGTCGCTAAACCCCAATCAGGGAAAGTGGCCATTGGTAATTGGTTAGCCGGGCAAATCTGGATTGAGCCGGAGAATAATGGTTTAGTCTGGATCGGCGATCGCTGGTATCGGGGCAAAACCCGCATCTTTCCCCACAAAGGCGGTATTACCGTCGTCAATTATGTGGATTTAGAACAGTATTTATACAGCGTATTAGGGGCAGAAATGGGGGGGGATTGGCCCTTAGAAGCCTTAAAAGCCCAGGCCGTAGCAGCCCGTTCCTATGCCTTACATCAGAGGGAAACCCAAGGCAATGTTTTATACGACTTAGGCAATACGCAAAAATGGCAAGTCTATAAAGGCGTAGCATCAGAATCACCGGGTACTTATGCGGCGGTGAATAGTACAGCCGGTCAAGTATTAACCTACGACGGCCAAATTATATTAGCAGTATTTCATTCTTCTTCCGGTGGGCACACAGAAAATGTCGAGGATGTTTGGTCAAATCCCCTCCCCTATTTGCGAGGAGTACCCGATTTTGATCAAGGCACACCCAATTATGAATGGACGAAAACCTTTTCCCAAAGTGAGTTAAGCGGCAAAATTGGCGGTGTTGGTAATATTATGGAAATTCATCCCCAGAAAAAATCTAGTCATGGTAGTTTAATTTCTTTGAAAGTGATCGGAGATTCTGGCAGTAAGGTAATGGATGTTGATCAGCTAACAGCTAGTTTAGGTTTAAAAAGCGCGCGATTTAATATTGTTTCCCAGAAAACCCAAAGTCAAAGTTTACCAGTTGCTTTCCAAATTAAAGGCAAAGGTTTTGGGCATGGCGTGGGTTTAAGTCAATGGGGAGCCTACAATTTAGCGAGACAGGGTTACAATTATCAGCAGATTCTGGCGCACTATTATCAAGGTACAAATTTAGCGAGAATAGATGTGCGTTATTAATTGAGGTCAACTTTTAAAAAATAGTTGTTTGGTTAATTACTAAATTTTAGGAAATATTTTAGAAAATTTATAGCTGAAATATTTGTGATGTTTAACGAGAGATAAATAATGCAAAAGTGGGAATACATATTTGTGCAAGCGAGTCCTTATCCTTTTGGGGATAAGTTAAATAACTTGTATTTAAATGATCAGGAATTAAAGGATTGGAAAAATAAAACTTTACACGAATTTGTCAATTATTTAGGGGATGAAGGTTGGGAGTTAGTGAGTGTAAGACATGATCAAAAGTTTGATCATAATTATTTTATTTTTAAGCGCCCGAAGTCTTGAATGGGGCGATCGCCTGTTGCTGAGGCTAAAACTCCGATTTCTTCGAGAAATCGGAGTTTTTTGGTAAACGGTCTATGTGACAAGAACTCAATATTCAGGGGCGATCGCCTTCCCGATCATATAAATCCAAGGGAACATTTTAAATAATTTATGATCTAAAATAAATATACAAAATAATAAAAAAATTTATGCCTTACAACGAACTAGAACTATCAACACCTCAACCAATTTTATCTTGGGCAGGTCATGAATTAGGAGCAGAAGAAAATAAGATGGCTCGCAATGTGGCATCTTTACCCTTTGTATTTAAGCACGTAGCCTTAATGCCAGACGTTCATCTAGGTAAAGGTGCTTTAGTTGGTTCAGTGATTGCCACTAAAGATGCGATTATTCCAGCGGCTGTGGGGGTAGATATTGGTTGTGGTGTCATGGCATTAAAAACCCCCTTTGTAGCGGATCAATTAGAAGGAAAATTAAAGAAAATTCGCTTAGATATTGAGGCTAATATTCCTGTGGGGTTTGAGGAAAATAGTGATGTAGATAAAATGATTCACAATTGGCAAGGTTGGCGTGATTTTCCAGAATTGCATCGGGGGGTACAGGATTTAGAAAAAAAAGCGATGAAACAAATGGGTTCTTTAGGGGGTGGTAATCACTTCATAGAAGTTTGTTTGGATACAGAAAATAGTGTATGGTTGATGCTCCATTCCGGTTCCCGTAATATTGGGAATAAGATGGCAGAATGTCATATTAGTACAGCGAAAAATTTAGCGAAGTTAGCTGATATTCAGTTACCGGATCAGGATTTAGCGTATTTTGTGCAAGGTACGCCTGAATTTGCTAGTTATTGGCACGATTTGCAGTGGGCGCAGGATTACGCCCGTTATAATCGGGAAGTGATGATGTATCGTTTACGGCGGGTGATAGAAAAACATTTAGCTGGTGGTAAAGTTACAGTACCCTTATTAGAGGTAAATTGTCACCATAATTATGCGGAGAAGGAAACCCATTATGGTGAGGAAGTTTATATAACTCGCAAGGGGGCAGTGCGAGCTAGACAAGAGGATTATGGTATTATTCCTGGTTCCATGGGGACTAAATCTTTTATTGTCAAAGGTAAGGGTAATCAAGTTAGCTATTGTTCCTGTTCCCATGGTTGTGGGCGGTTAATGTCTCGTACTAAGGCTAAGTTAAATTTTACTTTAGATGATTTGATTAATCAGACACAAGGGGTAGAATGTCGCAAAGATAAGGCGGTGATTGATGAAATACCAGCGGCATACAAACCCATTGATGAGGTGATCAATCAACAATCTGATTTAGTGGAAGTAGTAGCTACTTTAAAACAAGTAGTTTGTGTGAAGGGTTAATTCCCTATTCCCTAATATTTGCCTGTGCATTCCGTCGCCACATCGCCGGCTTAATCCGTCTTAACGCCGAACCAATCAAACGCTTTGACCATTCTTCCTCACTCATATTAGCCAAATCTGTTAATAGAGGATTGACATGATCAGGATAGGGCTGAAAATCACTAATATTAGTTGACTGGGCAAACCTATTCCATGGACAAACATCCTGACAAATATCACAACCTGCCACCCAACCCGATAATTTCTCTTTAATATTACTCGGTAAATCTTCTGCCCGATTCTCAATCGTATGATAAGCAATACACTTATTGGCATCCACCACATAAGCTGGGGCGATCGCCCCCGTCGGACAGGCTTGTAAACAGCGATCGCACGTACCACAATGGGCAGTATGGAGCTGATCAGGAGTTAAATCTAAATTAGTTAAAATTTCCCCTAAAAAAATCCAAGAACCATATTGACGACTGATCACATTACCATTTTTGGCAATCCAACCTAAACCCGCTTTTTCTGCCCAGGCTTTATCAGAAAGCGGTCCGGTATCAACATAATATTTAGTTTCTATTTGACTATCTTGAGACATTAACCAATTAGCTAAAGCCTTTAATTTTTTTGACATAACTTTATGATAATCCCGCCCCCAACCGTAACGGGAAATTTTGCCGTATTGGGGATCCGTAGAATGTGGGTGAGGCGTATAATAATTTAAACCCACAGATATGATCGATCGCACATTCGGCATCACCTGAAAAATATCTTGCCGTTTGGGGTTAGCCATCCAAGCCATATCAGCTTGATAACCTGCATTTAACCAACTTTCTAGGCGATCGCCCGCTATTGGTAAATGATCAGCTTGAGCAATACCGACTAAATGAAAACCAATAGATTTTGCTTGCTGTTTAATCGTTTCACTATTCATAAATTATTGATAAATTATTTGGTACGATCATAAAAAGCTGTTAAATCTTCCCTTTGTTGTCGATCCACCTTCATCTGTTCTAATACTTGTCGCCCCAAACCAAGACATAATTCCTGTTCTACCGCCTTAATCACCGTCCGATCCTTCACCATCAAATCGTGGCGTAATACATTAAATTTCATTTCCTTACCGACCGTTACATGAGAACTATTCGCCGGCATGATCATTAAATCTAAGGGAGTCCACATGGAAACAAAATTAATTTTTGCTAACATCTGTATATCACTATTCAAATTTTGGAGAAAATCACTGTCAGGACGCATCTGTAAAATACCTGGTAATGCCAAAGGATAAGCGGTCCAAGTGCCATTATGGGGAGAAGAAATAGTAATAAAAGTGTTAATCCGATCAATACCGCCTAACCGCTGAATATAATAGCGGCTAACGATACCTCCCATACTGAAACCGACTAAATTAAATGACTGATTAGGTGGAAATTTTAAATAAACATAATCCTCCACTTGTTCGGCTAATTTGTCCAAGCCAATCCCGCCCGTATTAGGGGAAAGATTAAAACTATGTATGTCCCAACCTAAATTTGTTAAATACTGCGACATTTGCCAAAAAATATCATCGGTGTCAAAAATCCCATGTATTAATAATACTGCTTGTCCTGGGCCATTAATATCCATATTTTACCTATATTAAAAACTGACTATAATCAATCAAGTTAAGACTGCTGTCATGAGAAAACTGAGGAAATTATAAATTATTGTGAATTATTACGAACTGTAACGACTGATAAAAATAATTTTGCTAACAGTTAAACAGAATCTTGTACAATAGCAAACTAAGTTTTCATTAATTTTCTTTATCAAATATAAACTTTTGTAAAGAAATATAGACAGAGGGTCCAGCTAAATTTTAATTTGGCTGTTATCAATAATTTTTGCAAAATCAACAATTTAAAAATAAGGAGTCAGGATCATGGGTTTTATTGGTGGACTATTTGCCGGATTATTTGGCATTTTCGGTAATTTGTTTAGTAAAAAAGAAGAATTTTTCTTAGATTTAGATGATGCTAAGGGTGAGGGTAAAACGGAAACTGCTCCAGCCAAAAAAGCAGAGGTGAAAGTGGCTCCAGCCGCAGCTCCAGCTACTATTCCGGCGACTCCTAAAGCGAAAAAGGTAGAGAAGGCTGTTCCGGCTGTAGCAAAAGCAAAACCTGCAACTACTTCGGTTGTTCCTGCTAATGTGATTGCCTCTACTGCTCCCCGTCGTCGTCCTGGTCCTAGCCTCAATCAGTTTAAGGATATGGCTCGTCAAATGAATGTACGTCGTTAATCTGGTTAATAGATTAATTAAATATTGAATTAAATATTATTGGGGGTAATTAATCAATTGCCCCTTATGTTTTTTTGTCATAATATTTTTAATTTTGCTTTTGATTTTTCAGAAAAGCTAAACAACTATATAAATGAAAAGCTGGGTCCCACACACTATCTATTTTTCTTTCTAAGTTAATCTGACATTTCAAACGACTTAATAATTGGGGATAGTCTTGAGTAGTGGGTTCAGCAAAGGTATTAAATTCGGCAAAGTTGACGGCTTGCGATAATTGACTTTTTAATGTTTCATTTAGGTTATTCCACTTTACCCTAATAGTATTGGTGACATTGGGAGAATTTTCGGCAGTGTTAGTAGCGACATTTTCGGTGAAATCTATACCTTGAGAAAATTGATATTGGCGATCGCAAAATCTTAAAATACTATTCCTAGTAGATAAATGTAAATCAAAGATTTGAGCGTAATCTTGGACAATTTCCCTTTTTCTGAAACGATCATTGCGATTACGGCGAGGATCATAATCCATGGTTTCCATAAACGTCGGTAAAGCGCCATCAACCTTTGCTGTTACTTCTGACCAATTAAAAGTTAAACTACCCCGCTGATCATCAGCATTCAAACAAACTAGGTTAACTTGTTGATGATTTTCATCAATATTTTGTAGATATTCCACCCGAAAAATATTAATTGTCTTAATAGCTGATAATCTCGCCCAGAATACTGGAATATTACCGGCTAACATTTCTTGTCCATAAACTTGTAATTCACCGATTGCCCCGGTTTTATAAATCCGCCACCCCCGATTTTGTACTTGCATCCGGGCAGAATAGGGATCGATTTTCATGATGCGGGCAAGGGTTTGAGCAACCGTCACTTTTTCTTCCTTAGCAATTGGTTCTAATATTAATAAACCCGGTTCTGTATTTTCTGGTAAACTTTTCGCCAGGGCGATCGCTTCTGCTTGCCGTTGTTTTTCAATATTTTCAATCCGTTGTAAACCTTGACGAGCCTGGGCAATAATTTGGGGATTATTAACAGTCGGTAATAATTTGCGATAAAGTTTTTCAGCCGTTTCTAATTTATCAACTTTTTCATAAAAAATCGCCACATATAATTTCACCCAAGGACTCTCAGGCATTGACTGTTGTAATTCTTTTAATAATTTACTTGCCTGTTTATAATCCTGTTTATCGATAGCAGCTACGACCTCTTTAATTTCTTTCATAGAATATTTAGTTTAAATTAATTTTTATGCAATTAATCATAATGCCTAATCTGAAAAAATTATGATCGGTGTATTGTGAATTGTGGTGAAACCCTTGAGATAATTGATGAATTATCCTTAATGACTTCTTGTGTTATGATGATTTCTTGCCAACTATTGATAACTATTGACAATGCCAGTTACTATTCCCCAATTAATTCAATGGAAAAAACAGGGTCGCAAAATAGCCGCCTTGACTGCTTATGATTATGCGATCGCCCGTATCTTAGATGAAGCGGGAGTGGATCTAATTTTAGTAGGTGATTCCTTGGGGATGGTGGTATTAGGTTATGAAACAACTGTACCCGTTACTTTAGAGGAAATGTTACACCATGCTAAGGCTGTGAAACGGGCGGTGAAAAATGCTTTGGTGGTAGTAGATTTACCATTTTTAACCTATCAAGTTAACCCGGAACAGGCGATACAATCAGCGGGACGGGTATTAAAAGAAACAGGCGCACAGGCGGTGAAATTAGAAGGTGTGGATAGTGTGGCTAGTATTAAAAAGTTAGTATCAGTTGGGATTCCGGTCTTAGGGCATATTGGTTTAACACCCCAATCTATTCATCAGTTAGGCGGTTATCGGCAACAGGGAAAAACCTTAGAAGAAGCAGAACGTTTGATGCAGGAAGCCTTAGATATTCAAGCAGCCGGGGCTTTTGCTATTGTTTTAGAACATATCCCGACGGATTTGGCGACCAAGATTAGTGAAAAATTAACGGTTCCCACCATTGGTATTGGGGCGGGGCATGGTTGTGATGGGCAGGTATTAGTAATTAATGATGTTTTAGGTTTATCAGATTGGCAACCACCTTTTGCCAAGGTTTATGTTAATTTACAGGCGAGTATTACTAAGGCGGTTAAGAATTATTGTACTGATGTGAGAAATCAAGAGTTTCCTACTCAGTAATATAAACATCTCATCTAACTAATATCAACCGGTCAGGATACAAATATCTGTTCATCAACCGACAGTAGGGGCAATTCATGAATTGCCCCTACTATATAAAAAACTACGGTTGCCTATTTTTAGTGAAAGGATGTACAGTATTTGGGAAATTGTGAAAAAATCTGAAAATTTAAGATTAAGGGTATTAAAAATAAGATGCGAGTTTTGATAGCTGGTGCAGGATTGGCGGGGCTGTCCTGTGCCAAATATTTAGCGGATGCAGGCCATACACCCATAGTATTAGAAAGACGGGATGTATTGGGTGGTAAGGTGGCAGCCTGGAAGGATGCAGATGACGATTGGTATGAAACGGGCCTTCATATATTTTTTGGGGCTTATCCTAATATGTTGCAGCTATTTAAGGAATTAGATATTGAGGACCGGCTGCAATGGAAAGAACACACGATGATTTTTAATCAGCCTGATCAGCCGGGGACTTATTCCCGTTTTGATTTTCCTGATTTACCGGCTCCCATTAATGGCATGGTGGCCATTTTGCGGAATAATGCCATGTTAACTTGGCCAGAAAAAATTAAATTTGGTATCGGATTAATACCGGCCATTTTACAGGGACAAGAATATGTGGAAGCGATGGACGAATATTCTTTTTCCGAGTGGTTAAAAAAGCAGAATGTACCGGAGCGGGTAGAAAAAGAAGTATTTATTGCTATGTCCAAGGCCTTAAATTTTATTGATCCCGATGAAATTTCCTCGACGGTCATATTAACAGCCTTGAATCGTTTTTTACAGGAAAAAAAGGGCTCAATGATGGCCTTTTTAGATGGTTCACCGACGGAAAGATTATGTCAGCCCTTAGTGGAATACATTACTGAGCGGGGCGGTGAGGTGCATTTGAATAAACCTATCAAAGAGTTTTTGTTGAATGAGGATGGCAGTGTCAAGGGTTATTTGATGCGGGGACAGGATGGTGGCGAGGATGATGTTTTAGAGGCTGATCTTTATGTTTCAGCGATGCCTGTAGATCCGTTAAAGGTGATGTTACCGGAGCCATGGAAAACTATACCCTATTTCCAAAAGTTAGATGGCTTGGAAGGTGTGCCGGTGATCAATTTACATTTATGGTTTGATCGCAAATTAACAGATATTGATCATCTATTATTTTCCCGATCGCCCCTATTGAGTGTGTATGCCGATATGAGTAATACTTGTCGGGAATATGCCAACCCTGATCGGTCGATGCTGGAGTTAGTTTTGGCCCCAGCGAAAGATTGGATTAGTAAATCTGATGAAGAGATTATTGATGCCACGATGTTGGAACTAGCCAAACTATTTCCCCAACATTTCACCGGCACAAATACAGCCCGGTTGTTAAAATACCACGTAGTAAAAACCCCCCGTTCTGTATATAAGGCCACCCCTGGACGACAAAAATATCGCCCTAGTCAAACTACCCCGATTGCCAATTTCTTTTTGGCTGGTGACTATACCATGCAACGCTATTTAGCTAGTATGGAAGGGGCTGTACTTTCTGGTAAACTGACAGCACAAGCTATTGACGCTCGTTATCCGCAATCATAATGCAAATCAGCAAAGATCATCAATCATTCAGCCAGCCGTTGCCCCGGTCTGTGGCTGCTTCTCAAACCATGCCAAATTTGGCTTCTGTTTCTGAGTCTTACGAAATCTGTCGTCAGATTACGGCTACTTATTCTAAAACTTTTTACATGGGAACCCAGTTGATGCCGCCGGCAAAACGGCAGGCAATCTGGGCGATTTATGTCTGGTGTCGACGCACGGATGAGTTGGTTGACGGTCCGGCTGCTATTAATACTACGCCGGCTACTTTGGATCAATGGGAACGGGATTTGGAGGCGGTGTTTGCTGGTCAGGCGATCGCTGATGAGGATGTGGCGTTGGTGGATACGTTGGCAAAGTTTCCCATGGATATTCAGCCTTATCGGGATATGATCGAGGGGCAACGGATGGATTTATATCGCAATCGTTATGAGACGTTTGCTGATTTAGAATTGTATTGTTATCGGGTAGCGGGTACGGTTGGTTTGATGTCAACGGCGGTAATGGGGGTTGATCGGGCTAGTTATAATGCTCCTTGGTATGGGGATAAGTTAATTACTATTCCCAATGAGGAGGCGATCGCCCTGGGTATTGCGAACCAGTTAACGAATATTTTGCGGGATGTGGGGGAGGATGCCCGGCGGGGGCGGATTTATTTACCGTTGGAGGATTTGGCTAAGTTTAATTATAGTGAGGCTGATTTGTTTAATGGGGTGATTGATGAGCGTTGGCGGGGTTTGATGCGTTTTCAAATTGAGCGAGCGCGCGATTTTTATCAGCAGGCGGAGCGGGGTATTAGTAAGTTAAGCACTGATATTCGTTGGCCGGTCTGGTCGGCGTTGATGTTATATAGCAAAATTTTGGATGCGATCGAGCGGAATAATTATGATGTGTTTAATCGGCGGGCTTATGTTTCGACGGCGAGAAAGTTAGTTTGTTTACCTGCGGCAATGGTGAAGTCTCAGGTTTATTAATTTTTTTCTAAAAAACCGGGTTTCTGAATTAGATATTTGTTGCAAAGCACAATATTCATAAAAACCCGGTTTTTATTTTTAGGGATCCATACAGACACGAAAACCAATATTATCAGTTTGTTTACTCCTATGACTACAATTGCGATGATGGGAAGAACAGCAATTAAAATCATCCCGAAAAGAACCACCCCTTAATATTTTATCATCATGTTTTTTGGAATTTTCATTCCAAACACTACCATCTGTCGGCGAACCAATATAATTATCATGCCAACTATCAGCACACCATTCCCAGACATTACCGTGCATATCATAGAAACCCCAAGGATTAGGTGCGAAAGTACCTATTTCGACTGTACCATCTGATTTAAAATTAGCTTCTTTTCTCGTAATTAAATTACCAAGATAAAATTTTGTTGTAGTATTAGCCCGGCAAGCATATTCCCATTCACTTTCAGACGGTAATCTAAATTTTCTGCCGGTTTTTTGTGATAACCTTAAACAAAACTCCTTTGCCATTTCATAGGATATATTATCCGCTGGAAATAAACGCCCTTTAAAACGAGAGTGGTGATAATCACCAAATAATAATTTATATTGTATTTGAGTAATTTCATATTTACTCATGTAAAATGGCTGAATATTGACGGTATGTAATGGTTTTTCTTCCTGCCGATGATTATTACCCATTTCAAAACTACCAGCCGGAATATAAATCATTTCTAATTTACCCCATTCCCCTAATTCAAATACTTCTATCGGCGGTAATTGCACCGTTGTTAATACTTTTTGTTGAGCTGTGACTGTTTTTACTACTGTGGTAGATACTTGTGATACTTTTGATGTAGCAGGAACACTATTTGTCACAGTCAGAGTATTATTAGATACTACTTTGGCAATTAAACCATGTTTAGTTAATACTTGCCAAACTGTTTGCACGTTTTGAAAACGCTCTTTTAAACCCAATGCAATTAATTTATTTAATACATCTGCTAATTCTTTACTAACAGGATTATTTACTAAATAACTTTGCCACACCCAATCATTTTCGTGAGTATCCAATAATTGGAACGGATCAACATTAGTCAATAAATGAATACAAGTCACACCCAAACTATATAAATCACTAGCAAATACTGGTTTACCTCGTGCCTGTTCTAGTGAGCAATATTGGACAGAACCAATCACCGTACCTGTCACATTTAAAGCCGTCGGGGAACTAAAATGTTTTGCTGCTCCAAAATCTACTAATACTAGCTTACCATCAACACTTCGCCTAATAATATTTTCTGGTTTAATATCCCGATGTATTACCTGATTTTTATGAACAAAATTGAGAATTTTCAAAATATCAACAAGTAACTCAATAATTTGTATTTCTTGATAAACACCTTGATTTTTTAACTCATCCGCTAAATTTTCCCCCGCAATATATTCCTGCACTAAATATGCTTGCTGATCGTTTTCCACAAAATAAGCAAATAACTCCGGTATTTGAGGATGTTTGCCTAATTGTTCTAATCTTTTTCCTTCTTGAGCAAATAACTCTGATGCTTTATCAATATTCTGTTGACCTTGAGTTGTCGCTAAAAATTGTTTAATCACACAATAGGACTTAGAGGGTTTATCTAAATCCTTTGCCAAAAAAGTCCGACCAAAACCTCCTTGCCCAATTAATTTAATTGCTTGATAACGGTTTCTCAACAATAATTGCTGACCGCACTTTTCACAAAATTTACTATTCATCGAATTAACTGTTAAACAATCACCATTCAGACAAATTTTAGTATTAGACATAAACACAAATTCTATTCAGTCAAATAATTTTTAGAATATTATAGTATAAAATGATTCAAGATGCTTAAATTTAACTATTTAGAATGTTCACTAATAAATTTCATTTACATAAAACCGCTGCGGGTTGGCAATTTCATAATGAAGAAACATTTAGAAGATTTTTTATTTTTACATCTGAGTGAGGCTTTCGGATTTAAAGGATTAGCCCGCCAATATATTGTGCATTATAATTTGCCCGTGCATTTAATAGCGATCGCCCCGACCTTTCACCGAGACAACTTAATAGATCGGCAATATCACCGCCTAGAATTTCAGTTTTTAGATGGGGAACCGGAGAATATTCACACAATTTGGCCTTAATTAACATTCAGCCAAAATCACTTATAATAAGAGCGATCACCCTCGTGTTCTGTAGAGTAGAAGAAAGATGAATAGTAATTATTGGGAAGAAGTACGAGCTATCCAAAACCTACTACAAAAAGAAATTCAAGGTAAAATGGTCGCTCAAAGTCAATTGGGGCGAATTTTTCACCTATCCCTTGATATAATTTGTATTGTTGACTTAGATGGTAATATCAAAAAAATTAATCCTGCCGCCACAAAAATTTTAGGTTTCACTGAGAGTGAATTATTAGAAAAAAAATGGTTAGATTTAGTTCACCCTGACGATTTGCCAGAAACTGCCCAAATTTCTAGTCAACTCACAGAACAAGGCCAAGACTTACACTTTTTTGAAAATCGTTGGATAACAAAAACAGGTGAATTTAAGTGGTTATCCTGGAAAGCGGCGATCGCTAAACCGGAAAATTTAATTTATGCGATCGCTAGAGATGTCAGCAATATTAAAGAGACAGAGGACAATTTACAATTACGTTCTGCCGGCATAGAGGCTGCCAATGATGGTATTGCTATTTTAAATGAAGCAGGGGAATATATTTACATGAATCAAGCCCATGCCAGAATATATGGTTATGATACCCCCGCTGAATTAATAGGTAAAAGTTGGAGATGTTTATATAGACCGCAAGAATTAGCACACTGGCAACAAGTATTTTTCCCTCTGTTTTTAGCCCAAGGTTGGTGGCGAGGTGAATCTATTGCATTGAGAAAAGATGGTAGTTTATTTCCCCAAGAAGTATCCCTGACCGCTTTACCTAAAGGTGGCTTAATTTGCGTTGTACAGGATATTAGCGATCGCAAACAAACCGCCAAAATATTACACGAAACCGAATCCCGTTATCAATTAGTAGCAGAAACCGTGCCAGTCGGGATTTTTTACACTAACTTAGAGGGGCGTATTTTATATGTGAATGAAAGGTGGTGTGAAATAGTCGGTATTAGTGCCAGAAAAGCGATTACAGAAGATTGGCTATCGACTATTCATCCCGATGATCAGGCACGGGTGAGGGAAATTTGGCAAGAAGCTCTGGCAGAACGTGAGACCTTTGCCTGTGAATATCGCTTTTTACATGAAAACGGTGACATTATTTGGGTATTTGCTCAAGGGGTTCCCCATGAACAAGATCACGCAGAATTAAGTAATTATGTGGGAACGATTACTGATATTAGTCAACAAAAACAGGCAGAACAGGAAATTCGCCAATTAAATGCTTTATTAGAACAAAAAGTACAAGAGCGGACTGAATTATTATCGCAAACCAACCGGCAACTATTGGGAGAAATTAAAACTAGTCGCTTGATGGAAATGGAATTAAAACGCTCTAATCAAGAGTTAGCACAATTTGCTTATGTGGCTTCCCACGATTTACAGGAACCCTTGCGAACGATTATTAGTTATACCCAACTATTTGCCAAAAAATATGGCGATCGCCTGGATGAAAAAGCTGAACAATATATGAATTATATTGTGGATGGTACTAGTCGGATGCAACAGTTAATTAATGATTTATTAGCCTATTCTAGGGTTGGTACACGGGGCGACGAATTTGTCCCAACTGATTTACAACAAGTTTTAGATAAGACTCTGGCTAATTTACACGGGGCGATCGCCGACAAACAAGCAATGATTACCCATGATCCCTTACCAGTGATCAATGCTGATACTAGACAAATTGGGCAACTATTACAAAATTTAATTGGTAACGCTCTAAAATTCTCTGAAAAAGACACACCGAAAATTCATGTTACAGTAGAAAAAACCGAGGAAAACTGGTTAATTGCCATCAAAGATAATGGGATCGGTATTGATCCCGAATATGCCGATAGAATATTTGTGATTTTCCAACGTTTACATTCCCGCCAAGAATATGCCGGTACAGGTATTGGTTTAGCCATTTGTAAAAAAATTGTCGAGCGACATGGTGGTAAAATTTGGATAGAATCTCAACCAGGACAGGGAGCCACATTTTATTTCACAATTCCCCAAACCATTAGTGATAAGACTATTAACAATACGACCGATGATCATCTGACCGGAAACACAATTATTAATTAGAATAAAATTCTATAACTATTAAAAAAAATAATTTAAACAAAATAATTTTAGGCAAAATGAAATGAACAGATGGCAATTAAGTCGTACTATGGAAATACTATTAGTGGAAGATTCTGCCAGTGATGCAGAATTAGCAAGGGAAACCCTAGAAGATGGGTCAATTCCTAAGAATGTCTATTGGGTAGAAAATGCGGTGGATGCCTGGTATTTTTTAAAGCAGCAAGGAAAATATGCTAATACTGCCACCCCAGATTTAATTTTATTAGATCTAAATTTACCGAAAAAGAGCGGTTTAGAATTCTTAGCAGAAATCAAAGAACATGATCGTTTTAAATTAATTCCTGTCCTAGTATTAACAACTTCTCAATCGCCGGATGATATTAATCAAGCCTATTTACATCATGCTAATTGTTATCTAGTTAAACCAAGTAATTTAGAAGAATTTGTTAATTTAGTTGATGTATTAGAAAAATTTTGGTTATCTATTGTCCAATTACCTAGTTACCAATACTAACTAGATTAACGAGGAGATTTAGAAGATTTATTTTTATTTTTATTCTGTTTAATATCTTGCCAAGAACTACCAACACCCTGAATAATTCCCCTACCAATTAACCCAATCCCTTTACCAATTACTTGAGTTAATAAATAGACTACACCCTTACCTAAAAAATTGAGGGTAGCTTGCAAACCAGGGGCGATCGCATCACGGGTTTCTAATATTAGAGTCACGCCTAAAGGAACCCCTGATAAATAGACTAATTCATCCCGTCTAGGAGCATAAATAGTGATTCTTTCCATCCCCTCATCGGTCAAATAAAGTAAATTATAACTACTTTCAAAAATTGCCTGCGGTTCCCAAAAATATTGATTAAGCCGGTATTTCCAGGATAAATTATTTCTAAATTTTTCAATTTCTCTGGTTGATAATAAATGCCGATCATAAAATTTTTGTTTGATCTCTTCCACATCGGCAAAATAATTTAATATCGGTTGCATTACCGCATTACTAATTTGCAAAATCAGATTTTGTAATAAAAATTCTGCCCGTTGCATCACCCGCACATCATCCGCTAAAAGAGTTTCATTATCAATTACTAAAGGCGTACTAAATAATAAATAACTGAATAACTGATGCACCAGGGGGATTTTATCTAAAATACTAGTTTGCACCACAGATATTTCTGCTAATAAAATCGGTAAAACCTCAATATTTTCGACCAGACCATCTTGCCAAAAATTAGTTTTCTTTTCTACCGTCAAAGTGTAATATTTACCAATAAATTCTGTTAAAGTTGCCTGCCAAATATTATCTAAAAGTTGATCCCGTTTATCTAAAAGTTGATCAGGAGTTACTTGGGAAAAAATTAATTCATCCAGTTGTATTTCCACTTGACGCAGAGCTAAATAAATTAACTCTTTTTTCCGCCCCAGCCGCAGAATATCAATTTCTAAAGGAATCTTAGTTAAATTACTTAAATTTGATTGTAAACGTTTTGTCGTATTATCAAATAGAACATTCCTAATATTAGCAATATTGACTAAATTCTGAGGATTGACAATAGTAACAGGAGAGTTAATTGGTTTTGTTAAACTGGTATTTTTAGAATGATTAACAGGATTATTATTAATAGGATTATTGACAGGAGGATTAATCAGATTATTGGTCTGAGTATTAGTGTGATTATTAATCTGATTACCTACAGAATTTTCCCCATTTAAAGGATTTTCTGGCGATACCACAGGCGATTGTTTAGCTGTTGATGATAATACTGTTTGACTAGGCATCATTTGACTAACTAACCATTTAGCCGTTAATAATTCTCGCCTCTGTCCTGTCATAATTAACCAATTTAACCAGAGAGTCAGATTTTTGCTAGAAGCCTGGGGAACTTGATTAAAAGTTTCACGATATTCACTGATTTCTTGATTAATTTTCTTTAAAGCGCTCTCAATTTCCTCTATGCCAGATGCAGCTAAATTTTTTCTGACATTTACTAAAAAATTCTGAGTAGTTAATCGGGAATTTTGGGAAAAATTATATTTATTAAGCGGCTGATCTATCGATTGATTTAACACAATTTGATTGTTTTCTAATACCGTCAGATGAAACCAATAATTTTTACCCGCCGTCGCCAATTTAATACATTTAATCAGCTCATTAACATCAACCCCCTTCGGACAATAACCATTAGTATAAGGTTTGATATTTAATAATAAGGGCAAATTTTGACTGGCAGTTAATATTAAGATTGCTAAATTAGGATATTTAGTTTTTAACTGTTGACAAAGATTAATAATTGATAATTCTGATAGTTCTGATAAACCTGGCATCATGTTTGTTGATAATTGCTCAGGTAAATTATTAACTTCTATATCTAAAATAATCAAATTTAATTGATCCGGTATCAACTCCTGTAAAAGTTTGCCTGGAGTATTAGCAGTATTTTCAGTATTGTTGCCAGTATTGTTGCTAGTAATATTATCAGCTACTTGACAGGCTTGCCAAAAAGTCAATAAGTCAGTTTCTGCCACTAACTTTAAACTAGAAAATTCTTGACACATCGACCTAAACCCCATCCTAAAAACGGGGTCGTTATCAACTAGCAATAACTCAAGGGATGGCATTAACCTATATTTTCTTTATTCAAAGTGTGAAATGGCAATACTGAAAATTCAGAATTAATGATCATTAATTCAACAATTGAACTTTTCTTAAAAACTACTCCTGTAATAAATTTTCTTCACTAGGGGCAGTAGCTTCACTAGCAGTAGCTTCACTAGCAGGTGCTTCAGCCGGTGGTGGTAACTGCTCATATTCAGCCGCTGGTGGAGCTTCGACCGGAGCGGGTTCACTATATTCTACAGGCGGTGGTTCTGAATAGGTTTGCTCTTCAGGACTGGGAGCGGGAGCGGGAGCCGGTTCATAATATTGCTCTTCAGGACTGGGAGCAGGAGCAGGATCTGGTTCATAATACTGCGGTTCTGGACTAGGAGCAGGAGCCGGTTCATAATATGACTCTTCAGGACTAGGAGCGGGAACGGGAGCAGGAGCCGGTTCATAATATTGCGGTTCAGGACTAGGAGCGGGAGCCGGCTGTACATAAGTGGGAACAGGTGCTGGTGATGGTGCGGGAACTGGTGTCGGTGCTGAAGCCGCATCCCTTTCCGCTGACCAACGGGCGATCGCATTTTGAGCCTCATTATAAAGGACTCGATCATAACCAATTTGATAAGCTAAATTAATCGCTTCCCCATAACGTCCTTGATTCGCTAAATTAGTAGCCTCATTTAATATTGGTTGATCTTCCCCTATTTGTTTTTGCGTCGTCCACTCACCAATTAATTGTTGAGCTTCCGGGTGTAAAGCCCGTCCTTTAGGAATTTTCGCCACCGCAGTAATAGCCTGAGTTAATTTACCCTCTTTCGCTAAAGCCTTTGCTTCTGCTAACATCGGTTGATCTTCTATTACCTGTACTTGTTTACGCCATTGGGCGATAAACGTTTGAGATTCAATGCGTAAAGGATGACCTGGGGGAATATAACTCGCCTGTTGAATAGCATTATTCAAACCATCAACAGTTTCTGATTTAGCAAACTGTTTAGCTAATATTAAGTGAGGGCGTTCACTAATAATTTGTTGATCTTTTTGCCACTGCGTACCTAAAGTTGCAGCTTTTTTACCACCTACTTGATTAGGTGGAATTAAACCAACTTGCTCGGCTGCTATTTGTAAAGCCCACGGTTGCCCAATATTAGCGATCACTGAAGCTAATTCAATTTGATGCCAAGCAGTCAATTCTTTTTCAATCTCTTGAATTTTATTTTGAGCTTGCAGATAATAAGGACTATTACTATTAATTTGACTAGCTGCCGCCTTTCCGTCTAAAAGAGCCGTCAAGTTTTCCACAGAAGAACGCTGTTGATTATCAAGGTTCCATACGGCAGCCTTAGCATTACCTAATCTAGTTAAATCCTCAGCTTCTTGATGTAAAGGATGAGTCTTAGGAATTTTATTTACTACAGCGATCGCCCCTGCTAAATCCTTTTGGTCAATTTTCTTAATTGCCATATTAATTAACTGGCGACTCCATTTAGTAATATCCTGTTCAGCCTTTTGCCAAACATATAAACTATGGTCAATCTTATCGGCCAGGGCGATCGCCTCACCGTATTCCTGATCAGTTTGTTGATTAATTAATTGGCGAGCATCTTTCAGTTTGTCAAAACCCTTCTGCTCTATCGCTATTTTTTCTAAAATTTCCTTATAGCGTTTTTCCCGCCAGTGTTGATTTTTTAACTGAGATAAGGCCCCCGCATAGGCAGAAGCCTTCGTCCAATCCTGGGATTTTAAGGCAGTCACCGCCTCATCATATAACCGCTGCCCGTCATCCCATTGACTCTGCCAAATAGCCGTAGTATTTTCCACTTCCTCATAAATAGGGCTAGACTTAGGAATTTTCTTCACCGTCTCTAAGGCCCCCGGCAAATCACCCTGTTCAATCTTCTGAGTGGCCACGGATAATAGTAATTTACTCCACTCTTTAATTAATTTTTGTCCCTGAGTATAGAGAGGATGTTCTTCTGACCAACCATTCACCAGGTCTAAAGCATCCTGTAAACGTTTCACATCTTTTGACTCAGCCGCCTTATGCGCACAATATAACCTTTGTCCATCGGCTGAAAGTGGTGATATTTGGTCACAATCAGGCAGAGGCGGGGTCATGAATAAGGCGACTAAGGCCGCCCCGCCCACCATACCAAACATTCCCACCATAGTCCACCAGACCGCCTGCCATCCCCAATAGCTCTTGGGAGTATAAAGGAGACCCGATTTTAATTTCCTTTGATCCTCGGATAGAGGTGCTTCTGACTGTTGATCAGCCGTCGTAATATTTGCCTGAGTTTCCGCTACTATTTCTTCCCCATAGTAAGGTTTTCCCCCTGCTCCTCCCTTGCCCATCGGCTGGTTGTGAGGCGGGTAATTTTGTCTCTGCTGATTAGTTTTAGGGGATGGGGGCACTTTTTCTGGCGACATGAGGAATCTACTCCGGGATCAGACAATTCTGAAACAATTTTGCAAATTTAAGAAATGCTGTGATTGAATCACTATCAAATAATTTTAATAATCAATTATTGATAGTGCCGTTAATATTATCCCTTAATGCCTGTCTGATCAAGCTGGCCAACAAAATAAAAAGGGTCAAACAAAAATATCCCCTCACTAGAGGGAATAGGGCGAAGAGATAATCAGTCTAGTTAGGGGCAAGGTTATTGTCAGTATGCAGAGAATCTTGCCGACCATAAAAATTAATTTGATAGTTAGTAATTTTCATGCCTGTTTTCGCTTCCACCTGTTGCACAATTTCCGGTGGCAATTCAATAAATACATCCATAATCTGTCCTGTATCCACACAACTAATATGGGAATGGGGTTCACTAATATTGCCATATAAACGACCGTCGGCCCGCTCAACACATTCGATCACCCCTTCCTTAAAAAGGGCTTCTAAGTTTTGATAAACAGACGTATGACCAATATCCTTACCCTGTTGACTGAGACGATCATAAATTTCCCTAGCAGACAAATGTTCCCGATCCCGCCAGAGAATCTCTAATATATATAAACGTTGCCGACTCAAGCGCATACCTTTAGCTTGACAATAGTCGATAGCTTCTTCTAAAGAACGAATAGGTTTCACAATTAAATATAGATATTAAATTTTCTTAAAAATTATCTTGTATCAATTTGTATTATAATAGCTAATCTTAAATTATGGCTAGTTCTTCTGACTGATTGGCCGTAAACGGCCTTGATTTGACTAGAATATTTCTGAGAATCGTCAAAAGCTATTAATTATTTTTGAATTATTTTTTTAAGTATTAGCCAACTATCTGCAAATTTTCCCCACAATGACGATTAATATTAATTTGAATGCTGACCATATTCACAACTTAGATTTATCTCCTCTGCAAACAGTCATCACTCAAATTTTGGCAGATGGTGCTGGGGTGATCGCCCTAGCGGAACAAAAATTAATGTTCCAGATTGACTATCCCCAAGAGGAATTTGATCCGAGAGAATTATCAGAAATTTCTGAGATCCGTCTCTGGTTTATTCAGGCTGATGCTTGTTATCCCTGGTTGCCATTTTTCCTGAATTGGCGGGAAAAGGAGTTAGCGAGATATGCAGCTATGTTAGTACCCCACCAATTTCATAAAACCGATGGTATTCAATACAATCCAGAGGCTTTAGAAATATTTTTAATGAGTAAAATATTTGTTTTAAAAGAGTGGTTAAATAACCAAGGTTTAGAGTCTCAAGAACGTTTAGCCTTCATGGCTACAATGTTGGGTTATGAATTAGATGCTGGTTTTTTCCAGTTAATTGGTGTGCATGATATTAGTAAAAATTAATCTATAGCAGTTTTTGATCTGGGATAATACACCTGATCTTCTAATTTCCCAAGCCCCCTTAATAAGGGGGCTTTGATTCTTTACCCGACTAATATTAACTACCCCAAATTTTTTGTAAAACCATCTCTGGCGAAATATCAGCAATATTACCCGTCGGCGATTTAATACCAATAATCCGATCACTCTGAGGTAATAATTTCGCCGGCTCCGTCGGACCGAATAGGGCGATCGTATAGGTTCCCACTGCTACCGCTAAGTGCATCGGCGCACTATCAGTACAAACCATTAAATTCGCCCCAGCAATCATGGCAGCTAATTTACCAATTTGATCAGGCATGGTGATTTTAATATTGGGACATAATGCCTGTAATTCCTTGACAAAATTACTATCCTCTGGGCCTAAAGCTACAACTATCGGCAAATTAGGTTGTTTTGTCTGCACCTCTTGAATAATTTTCTGCCAGGAGGTAACTGGATAAATTTTCTCAATCCCTTTTATTTGGGATAAACAACTAGCCCCACCATGAATCAAAATGTAACCACTTTGATCAACACCTAAACGTTTTTGTTCTGACTCAGCAGCCGTAATATCCGATTTGGGGACATTAATTTTCAAACCAGGGAAAGGAGAATTAATATCTAAACCCCGTAAAAGATCGTGATACATTTCCGCAGCGTATTGTTCTGTCTTCAAAGGAATAGGATCCGTTAAAAACCAATTACCCTTTTCCGCATAACCAATTCGCCGAGGAATACCAGTCAACCAGAGTAATAGTCCGACCGCCCAGCGTTGTCCCAAAGAAATGACAACATCATATTCCTGGTCTCGTAAGATACCTAATAAATTACCCCAATCAGCCAAACTATTAGCATCTTTGAAGTCAAAACCCCACACCTGGGAAATAGAACTGCACACCTGATAGGCAGATTTGGCACGGGGTTCCACCACCACATCTATTTCCGCTTGGGGATAAACTTGTTTTAAATTATCTAAAGTAGGAAAAAATAAAATTTGGTCGCCAATACCACCTGGCACTAAAGCTACTATTTTCATAAATTTATTTTGTTTAAGCTATGTTTAAGTAATCAATTAATATTAATACGCTATCTACTGTAGAGTATATCTTGAAAAATTTGTTCAATATCTAATTTCAGTCAGAAAATGCACCTATTGATTCCCGCTGCTGGCATGGGACGACGCATGGGCAGTCCCCGTAACAAATTGTTACTAAAACTACGTGGTAAACCTCTATTAACTTGGACCATATTGGCAGCGATGCAAGCGGAGGCAATTAGTTGGATTGGGATTATTGGACAACCAGAGGACTTTCATGATTTCCAAGAAATACTGGCCGACATAAATACGATTAAACCTGTACAGTTGATTGTCGGTGGGTCAACTCGTCAGCAATCGGTTTACAATGGTTTGGAGGTTTTACCCCTAGAGGCAGAACGGGTATTAATCCATGATGGAGCCCGTTGTTTGATTACACCGGAGCTATTCAATCGTTGTGCCAATGCTATTTTAGATTGTCAAGGTTTAATTGCAGCGGTGGCGGTGAAGGATACGATTAAGCAGGTGGATTATTCTGGTTTGGTGGTGAAAACTCCAGACCGTACTCATTTATGGGCAGCTCAAACGCCCCAAGCCTTTGATGCTAAGTTATTACGGGAGTGTCATGAGAAAGGCAAGCAATTAAATTGGGAAGTGACTGACGATGCCGCTCTTTTTGAATTATGTGGTTTGCCTGTAAGAATTTTTCAAGGTGAGGAAACTAATTTAAAAGTTACCACGCCGGCTGATTTGTATTTTGCTGAGGCTATTTTACAACAGAGAGGTTATTAGTAAATTTTTATTAAAATAAATACATTAAGGGCAATTCATCAATTGCCCCGACTATACTGCTATATTATTCTAGGATCGCTACAGATTATTAAACATGAGAGAGGAATATGCTCCCTCTCTTATAATTAAAATATTAGCTAGATATTTTAATTATGATTAATTGCAACCAATACCATCACCATCACTATCTAAATTGTGTGGATCGGCACGTCGGACCCTAAAATTAGGTTCAAAACCTTCTAATAATCTTATATCAGCACAATCTAAATCAGGGGGAGGAGGCGGAATACAAAAATCAGGATAGGCAGAATCACAACCACCTGTTGTATTATTATTACCACCACTACCGCCACCAAAACTTAACAGTTTGAAATATTCCTCTTGGGAAAAATTAGGTCTAATGATAGTCGGTATTGTATTTGCTGATTCTGAGTTAGTATCATCCGTATTATCATTTGTTCCTGAGTCACTTTCCCCACCAATAGAGGGTGGATTCATAGAGGGCGGATTTTCAGTATCTGGTTCTATTTCTGGTGCTGGTTCTGGATATTTCGTTCCCCAATAAGGATTGCTGGGAACAATTTGAGTAATGACAGATTTTTGACTATTAACTTGTCCTACAATAGGTAAAGGCGTACTGCTATCATGAATAGTCTGACTCTCTCCACGAGTTAAGAAGTCAGAACTATCAATACTATTCAGATTGATATTTTGTAAAGTTAAAAATATATCACTGACCGCACTACCAGGGCGAGTTTGCATCAATACGTCAGAGCCGACCTGCTGTATTGTTAAATCATCATAAGTCAAATTATTTTTAAGTTTAATCCGATCCGCACGATCTGTAAAATCGGTGATCGTATCATGATCATCACCGATTTTTCCCCAGACAAATACATCATTACCACTACCCCCAGTGAGAATATCATTTTGCCGATCGCCCGCCATGGTATCATTATTTTCACCACCATCTAACTGATCTGCATCAGCACCACCTCGTAATAGATCATTACCACCATTACCAAAAATAGTATCCTTACCTTGATGACCAAAAAGAAAACTACCAGCTTCTTGATCCATTAAATAATCATCGCCGGATAATAGCGATATTTGATTGAGGCAACCACATTGTGGTATTTGGTCAAACAGACCAGATCGATCTGCACCAGCTTCTACTAAATTAACAAAATCATTACCACCTGTCACATCAAAGTATTTAGCGGGTGTCAGCAGGGGAACTGAAGCGGTTAAACCTAGAGAATTTGTGGAGCTTGTTGTTTGATATTGATCGGTCATAAATCAACCTAAAATAAATTCTTATTTCTGATCATAGTCAAAATTTATACAATTGTTCTTTGACTGAAATTAAATTATGTGAAGGGTTTGACGTTCTGATGTGAAGGTTGTGCACCGAAGACCGAGGCTAGAAAATCAAAAATCTATTTTGCTTTTTTGTTTATTCTCTGTGTACAGAATAAAAAATAGTAGGGTAAATTAATGAATTTACCCTACTATGGTGGCAAAAGCATCCATTTCAGAAATGTATTCATGACTGCTGTTAGAGCTACCATGGGCAAAACAAAGGTTTTCAAGTTTGAGAGTATAAAGTTACTCAGATAAAAATTGACGATTTTCAACTGTAATTAGTAGATTAACTTGTATATTTCTTAGTTAGAATATCTTTTGGTCAAAACATCCATGAAATAAGCTATTTAGCAATTGTAAAGAAAAATCCCACAGTTTTTTGCTTCACTACCCAATTTTCACTTAATTATCCTCACTTAATCTGATTAATGTTCAACGTTGTTTGTCTTACCCATAACCTAACAACAAGTTATTAATTGAATGCCTTATATTGTCCTCCTAAGCCCTCCACAATAGCCTTAGTATTACTAATTAACATTTTTTGATAAGACTCCCCTGCTGTACCTTTTTCTCCTAAACCGTCTGCGTATAAATGCTTTGGGGAGACTTGCACATTTGCTTCTTTTGCCACCCTTTCAATTAACTTTGGATTTACTGAACTTTCGGCAAAAATAGTAGGTACTTGACTTTCTTTAATATCTTTTACCAAATTCGCCACTGTATTAGCACTAGGGGATTCTTCTGTACTTAAACCAGATAAAGCCCCTTGAAAATCGATGCCATAGGTGGTAACGTAATAACCAAGAGCGTCATGAGTAGTAACTAATTTGCGTTTTTCAGGGGGAATAGTAGCAATTTGTACTCTAATCCATTGATCTATCTTACCTAATTCCGTTTTGATCTCATTTGATCGAGTTTGATATTTTTCCCCTAAATTTGGCTGTAGTTGTGTCAATCCTTCCGTTATAACTCCCACCATCGCTACTCCATTTTTAGGATCATTCCAGACATGAGGATCAGGGACTTTTTCTTCGCTACCATGTCTATGATTTTCTTTTTCATTATGGTCGTGATCTTCTTTCTCGTCATGGTCATGATCTCCATCGCTGTGATCATGTCCGCTCGCCATAATCGGATTCGGTACTGCTAGTTCATGAACAGCAATTTTTCGGTTAGTATTGGCAGTAGCCTTAATTAAATTAATTAAGCTCGGATCGAAATTATAACCACCATAAAAAACTAAATCAGCATTTTCGATCGCTTTTCTATCTTCTGGAGCCGGTTGATAAACGTGAGGATCAATGCCAGGAGCTACTAAACATTTCAGATCTATCGTATCTTGTGCCACTTGTTTCGCCAGATCACATAAAACGCTGGTAGTTGCTACCACTAAAGGCAGATTCTCAGTGGAAGTTTCTGAAGTTTTTTCCAATGAGGGTGAGGGAGTACAACCCCATAAGGCCACGAAAAAAGTCAAAACACTTAATCTTTTTAACATAATTACCCATTTAGTCTAAGATAATGATAATCATTATCACATCGATTAGTATGTTAGAAGTAAAACATTTGGTTGTCAACTATCGAGGCTTAATAGCGGTTGATAACATTAGCTTTTGTTTGGCACCTGGAGAAGTTGTGGGCGTAATTGGACCAAATGGTGCGGGAAAAAGTACTCTTTTAAGGGCAATTTTAGGTTTAATTCCCAAGGAAGAAGGCCTCGTTCAATTTCATTCTCGTACTTTGTTTACACAATTAAAACAGGTGGCATATATTCCCCAAAGAGCACAAATTGACTGGGATTATCCCATCACAGTGGAAAATGTAGCGATGATGTCGAGAATAAGGCACACAGGTTTATTTCGTTCCTATTCTCGTCAATCTAAGTTAATTGTCAAAAATGCCTTAGAAAGAGTGGGAATGTGGGAATTGAAACACCGCCCTATTGGGGAGTTATCCGGGGGGCAACAACAGAGAGTATTTTTAGCCCAAGCATTAGCCCAAGAAGCTGATTTATTCTTATTTGATGAGCCATTTGTGGGAGTTGATAAGAAAACGGAAGCGATGCTTTTTGAGGTATTTGATGAGCTTAAATCTGAGGGGAAAATTTTATTAGTGGTAGGTCATGAATTAAGGGAAACCACGAGAGAATATGATCGATTTTTATTGATTAATAAAACTTTAATTGCTGATGGTACTCGTCAAGAAGTTATCACAGCTATGAATATTCAAAAAGCCTATGGTGATAATGTAATTTTCTTGGAAGGTAATACTAAAAATGACTAATTTTATCGATATAATTGTGGAACCTTTACAATTTGAGTTTATGAGAAATGCTCTAATGATAATTGTTTTTTTAGGGGTTTTATGTGCTGTAACGGGAAGTTATTTAATTGTCCAAAGAATGGGATTATTAGGAGATGTTATTGCCCACGCTGTATTACCCGGATTAGCAATCGCTTTTTATTTGGGGGTAGATATATTTTTAGGAGCATTTATTTCGGGAATATTTAGCACCTTAATAATTTCATGGATTAAAGAAGAATCAAAGATAAAAATAGATGTAGCAATGGCATTAGTATTCTCAGGTTTTTTAGCATTAGGAATTATGTTAATTACCCTTTTAAAAAGTAAAATTGATTTACATAGTTTTCTGTTTGGTGACATTTTAGTGGTAACATTAACGGATGTTTTTAGAACTTTAACTATTACTTTCTTTGTCCTCTTATTTATCAAATTATTCTATAAAGAATTACTATTTTATACCTTTAATCCTTTGGGTGCTCAAGCCGTAGGTTTACCCGTAAAATGGCTTAATTTAATGATGATCTCTGCTATTACTTTAAGTATTATTGCCAGTATGCAAGCAGTGGGAGTTGTATTAGTGGTTTCCCTGTTGATTGGACCTAGTATTAGCGCTTATTTATTAGTCAAAGAATTACATCAAATGATGATTTTAGGTGGTATTTTGGCTAGTATTAGCGGTGTGATTGGTATTTATTTAAGTTATTATTTAAATGTTCCTTCTGGAGCTTCTATTGTCCTTGTAGTGACTATTTTATTTTTATTTGCTTTTTTATTTAGTCCTTCTCAGGGCGTGTTAACTCGTCCAGAAATACTATATAAATTCAGAAATATTTTTATAAAAGAAATCAAAAATTAATTATTCTTAGTTACTAATAAAAAGGTTAACAATTTTTTATTTATCAAGGCTAAAGTGCGGTTAGGGTTAAATACTATTTTAACCCTTGCAAACAATTTTTCTGTTTAACTTAGTCAATTGGATATACATAAAATACAGGTTTCACTGACAAACAAATACTTCTCCCATATTACTCCCTACTGCTAATTTTTTCCCTGAAAAATTCCATTGCAAACAGGAAAACCCTCCCTCTATTTCCATAAAATTATCCATTAATCGATCTTCATTTTCCCATAAAAATAAGTAACCCTCCTCATTGCCTCCAGCTAACAAAAGATTATAAGGATTAAACTGTAAGTCCTGAATGATGCGATCGTCAATGTTTAAAATAGTGGCATTCCAACCCTTTTGTCTAATTTTCTCTTTTTGCCACAATAAAATATTACCTCGACAGGAAGTCGCCAATAAGGGGGTATTTTCTCGTATGATTTTTGACCATGTGAGATTACGAACTTTGCCATTAAATCCTGATAGTCGCCAAGGGGATAAATAGAAGTCCTCCCACAACATGACAGTATTATCTAAACAACTAATTGCAAGATAATCTTTATATCCGGCCCAACTTATTTTAAAGACTGGGGCATAGGTTTCAAGATAAATGGGATCATCCCACCCATCTCTACTATCCCAAATTTTAACACCGCCATCCCCTGCGATCGCCAAATAATCGCCTTGAGGATGCCATGCAAAATCCAACACCGTAGAATTTTCAAAGGGTAAAGAGGTAATTATTTCCCGTGTTTCCACATCCCAAATCTGTACATAACGCCCTTGACTAAAGGCAAGATAATTTTTTTTTGGATGCCATGCTAGATTTTGTAACCATTGCAGATTCCAGTTCAGACTATCAACTAATTTTAAGTCGGGAAGTTGCCAAATAAAAACCTCTCCATTTTGCCCTCCTGCCACCAAAAATTGACTGTCAGAGGAAAAAGCAACATGATTGATCGAACTTTGAGTATCATTAGGGGGCAGGATAAGGTGAGGAGTATCCGTCAATAACATTACCTCACCATTAGCTGAACTTACCGCCAAATCACCTTTTTTTGACCAACTTACCGCCGTAATATATTCGGTTAATCTTCCTGTCCATTGTATTTCTAACATCTTAATCTTTATCTATGATGATTAATCTAAACAAGCCTTAAAACCTTCTCTTAACTCCATTTCATCTAAGTTACGCCCGATAAATACCAATTCACTTTTACGGGTTTCTCCTCTCTGCCAAGGGCGATCAAAAGTTATGTCAAACAACATATGCACCCCTTGAAATACAACCCGATTATTCATGTTAGCAATATTTAAAATACCCTTCATGCGGAAAATATCCGTACCTTGATTACGCAGTAAATTCCCCATCCAATCTTGTAACTTTTCCAAATTCAAAGGCTGAGATTCCACTATAGCAATAGAATAAACCGATTCATCGTGTTCATGGGCTTCTTCTCCCAAAAAATTAGGATCGATTTCTAAGGCTTTTTCCAGATCAAATGATCTAATGCCTAACAATTGATTCATTTCAATCTCAGCATTTTGAGTGCGATAAATTTTCGCCATAGCGTTCATACTACGGATACGTTTTTCTAAATCCTCCAACTCCTCAGCAGTCACTAAATCAGTTTTATTGAGTAAAATCACATCAGCAAAAGCAATTTGCTCTTGAGCTTCATCTGCGTTCCAATGTTGATGAATGTGCTTTGTATCCACCACTGTAACAACCGCATCTAAAAGTAATTTTGACTTCATATCTTCATCAATGAAAAAAGTTTGTATTACCGGAGCAGGATCAGCTAAACCAGTAGTTTCAATGACAAGATGATCAAATTTATTTCGTCTTTTCATCAAGTTACTGATGATACGCATTAAATCACCCCTCACGGTGCAACAAATACAACCGTTATTCATCTCAAATATTTCTTCATCAGCAGAAATCACTAACTGGTTATCGATTCCTACTTCCCCAAACTCATTGACGATTACCGCCACTTTTTTGCCATGCTCATAGGTGAGTATATGATTGAGTAGAGTTGTTTTACCCGCTCCCAAATAACCCGTTAAAACTGTTACGGGGATTAAGCCTCTTTCTGTGCTAGTTAACATTGATTATCTTAGTTTAATAATGATTATCATTATTATAAAGGAGCATCTCAATTATGCAATAAGTAAAAATACATAGATGGGATTTCTTGTTTGATATTTTCCCCTTCCATTACAAATACCGGATAAATTAGATCATTCACGGTTAAATAGTTCTCTTGTACCATTGATCTCAGTGATTCTGTGCGTCTTAAACGTCTTGGGCGATGTAATAATGAGGACATAAACTCTTGTAAAAATGATAATCAATCTCGTATTATATCTAAAAATCAAAGAGAAAGATAATCATTATCACAAAAAAATGCTGGCCACTGAAATATGTTGACAGTTGACTTGATCAAGAGAAAATGTACAATAAGTAGTTGATAATTACTTATTCTTAATTTGTTTATTATTAATAATTCATAAATTTTAATGTTTATTAGATTTACTAAAAACCAACAAGAGATTTTACATTTACTAGAACAATTAAACGCTGAAATTAGCGCTCAAGAATTGCATATTAAACTCCGTGAAAATACTTCTAAAATAGGTTTAGCAACAGTCTATAGGATTTTAAAAATACTCCATTTACAAGGAGTTATTCAGGAGAGAGTTACAACTAATGGAGAATCTTTATATCAACTAATTAAACACTCTCATTATCATCATTTGAACTGTATTAGTTGTGGTAAGTCAACTATTTTAGAAGCAAAAAACTGTCCTATTGATAATAATTCATTTCAGTGGTCCATGGCCCAAAAATTTAAGCTATATTATCACACTTTAGAGTTTTTTGGCCTGTGTGAAAATTGTCAAAATGAGTAATTGCCTATTGGCTAATGGGATATGATGAAAAATCAAGCCCAAACATAGACTAAATTGACTTTATCAGCAGGAAATATAGCAGCCACTCAGTAGTTAAGACAAAATTTCTGATAGACCCTTGGAATGGTGCGTTACACTTCGTTAACACACCCTACATATCTGTCCTAATACTAAATTATTTTTGCGGTTTAATAAAATCTTCTAATTTTTTCCCCTTCGGTAACTCTAAGAAAATGCGATCGCCCGGTTTTAAACCAGATAATATTTGAATTTTGTTACCAAAAGTAGAACCAATGGTAACTGCTTGGAAAGTTGGCTGCGAGTTTTCATCCATGATTAATACGCCGGATTTGCCCTTATTAGTGACAATAGCGACAGTCGGTACAACTACGGCATTTTCCAAACTTTGACCGACAAATTCAATATCCACATTCATGCCTGATTGTAATTTTTCTTTGCCTTCCTCAATACTTAAGCGGACTTGGAATAAAGTCACATCTCTTTCTCGCACAGCTTCCGGGGCAATTAATTTCACCGTTCCCTTAAATACTTGATCAGGAAAAGCATCAGCGGTAATTTCCACTTTTTGACCGGGTTTAATTTGAGCTATATCTGCTTCCGGTACTTTCGCTAATACTTCCAAATCTTTGGCTAAAGCGACAATTGATGTAGATGTGGCAGAAGAAGCAGAAGAAGCAGAGGTAGCCGGTGTAACAAAGGCTCCTTCTAAAGCATATCTTTGGGTAATAATCCCATCAAAAGGCGCTCTGATTTCACTATCTTCTAAGGCAATTTCCTGTAATCTCACTTGCGATTCTGCGTCCTTCACTTCAGCGATCGCCCCAATAATATCTTCGGAACGAGTACCATTTTTTAATTCATCTAATTGACTAAAGGCTTCTGATACCTGAGCTTCAGCTTGAGCAATTTCTTCTGGGCGAGTACCATTTAAAAGTTCTTGTAACTGACTATTTGCTTCGGCAACTTGTGCTTTTGCCTTGGCAACTTCTTCTGGGCGAGAACCATTTTTTAATTGATTTAATTGACTAGCTGCTTCTGATACTGCAGCTCTTGCCTGTGCAATTTCCTCTGGTCTGGCTCCCGTTGATAACTGTTGCAGAGCTTGTTTTTCCCCTTCTACACCATTTTTTAACTGTTCAATTTGAGCTTTCCGAGATTTTTGTAACTGTTGTAAACGGTCTTCTGCTTCTTGTAAGGTTGCTCTCACCCGCCGATCATCCCGCACATATTCATCATAAGTATCCTGGGCGATCGCCCCTTCTGCCTGTAAATCCCGGTAACGTTCCACCCGTTCACTAGTTAATTCCAAATCAGCTTTTAAAGCGACAATCCGAGATTCTGCTTGGGATATTTCCTCTTGAAAACTACCAGATTCTGCATCTTTTAATTGGGAAATTGCTTGATTTAAACGGGTCTGAGCCTGGGCGACTTCTTCTTGTCGTCCTCCCTTAATAGCCTGTTCTAATTTTGATTCTGCCTGTTTTAAGCGAGCGGCTGAGACTGCTATTTCTTCCGGGCGACTACCACTAACAACTTGTTCTAAATTTGCCTTGGCTTGAGCTAAACGGGCTTGAGCCGCATTGATTTCTTCTATGCGACTACCAGCTTTTAACTGATCTAATTTAGCTTCCGCTTGTTCTAAGCGGGCGGCTGATACTGCTATTTGTTCGGGGCGAGTACCCGCCTCTAATTTTGCTAAATTTGCTTGGCTACGAGCAAGACGGGCCTTAGCTTGTAACAATTGAGCTTGCAAATCCCGACTTTCCATCTTGGCAATAATCTGCCCCTTTTTCACTCGGTCGCCCTGTTCTACAAATAAATTAGAAATTCTCCCCTGATTTTTCGGTGATAAATTCACCCTTTGCACTGGTTGCACTTCCCCACTCGCTGTAATTTTTTCCGTGACAGTTTTGGCCTCAACTGGTACAGTCAGGGCTTCTAACTGACGGTCTTGTTCAAGGGATTTATGTTTAGTCAAATAAATTGTGGCGGGAACCAATAATAAACCAGCAGTTACCAAGGCCATTAACCAAGTTTTAGAAACCTTTGGTCGATTTAATCCTGATCCAGATGACTTTTCTTTGGTAGAAGACGGCAACTCTTCAACCACCTCAGACGTTTTCTCTTGATTTAGTTGATCTAACGGCTCCTTATCTTTTATTTGATCCGTGGACTCTGGCGAAATAGTTTTCATAATTACTTAAGTTAAATTATTTGAATAATCAAGTGGCCACAATGTCTATAAATGACTATAAAATTAAGTTCTGTCGCTTTTCAATTGACTACGATAGTTTTTAATTGATTTGCGTCATATTGAGATATATGGGTAATTATAGCTAAAATATAAGAATTGTTACAGATTGTTAAGATTTTTTCATATTAAGGGAAAATGATGCTGTTTTGCCCTGCTGTGACATTGATCATTGCAAAATTAACAATATTAAGTTAATTGATCACTTACTCTAACTGTCTTATTTTTGGTTGTGTTAATTATGTCAAAACTAAATAGAATTTTTGTTTGTTTCATCGTCCTCATATTCATGGTTTTATTGAATATACCGACAGTGGCAATCGCTGCCGAGTTGTTGCCTGATCAAAATCAGCCAGTAACACAGTTAGAAACTATATTTAATCAGGTAATTGAGGCGACGCAGGTTGGTGATTTTAGTAAGGCCGATGAGGGTTTAAGTAAAATGTTAGAAATTGCTCCTGATAATCCGGCTATTTGGAGTGAGCGGGGGAATGTGCGAGTTGGGCAGAACCGGATTGAGGATGCGATCGCTGATTATCAGCAGGCAATTAAGTTGGCTCCGAATGCTCCCGAACCTTACTTAAATCGGGGGGTTGCCTATGAGAGATTAGAAAAATGGTCGGAGGCGATCGCTGATTATGATCATGTTTTAACTATTGATGTGAATGATCCAATTGCCTATAATAATCGGGGCAATGCTAAGGCTGGTTTAGGTGAATGGCAAGGGGCGATCGCTGATTTTGCTGAGGCGTTTAAACTGGAACCAAAATATTCTTTTGCTAGGGCAAATCATGCTTTAGCCTTATATGAATTTGGCAAAAAAGAACAGGCTATTCATGAGATGAAAAGTTTAGTGCGAAAATATCCTAATTTTGCTGATATGCGAGCCGCTTTGACGGCGGTATTATGGGTAAATGGTAAACAGGGAGAAGCGGAAAGTAATTGGGTGGCGGCCGTTGGTTTAGATAATCGTTATCAAGATATAGATTGGGTGAAAAATATTAGACGCTGGCCGAATAGTGTGACAATAGCTTTACAGAGTTTTTTAGAGTTGAAATAATTATAGCTAATTTTAGTCTATCGGCATATAGAAATCTGTTGATCAACCCACAGTAGGGGCAATTCATGAATTGCCTCTACTAACCTAGAAGGAAAATCGCTATAGAAATTAAGTATTAGAAATTAAGTATTAGAAATTATGGTAAAAAAAGATTCTCATAAAAAAAAATCTGCTCAGAAAAAGTCGAAAAAAAAACATATTGGCAAAGATGATCAACAAAAACAGCTAGAAATATTAATCCATCAGTTATTAGAGGTACAAGTTCAATTAAGAAATGCTAGTTTAGAACGACAAGCAATGCGAGAAGAATTACAGGCTATATCTTTACAGATGGCAGCTATTAACTCAATATCCTTGCAGGAAAATTTAGGGAAAATAGCTGATTATTTAAATACTCTTGAAGCGGAACAACCTTTGTCAGAAGTAGGTATTAATTATCAACCTTTAATTAATTTATTAAGTGATGGTAAATGGCGAAAAGCGGATGAATGGACTTGGCAAATATTATTACAAATGGTCGGGCGGGAAGAGGAAGGTTGGTTAGAATTAGAGGACATTGAGCGTTTGCCCTGTAATGATTTGACTACTATTAATTATTTCTGGGAATATTACAGTCATGGTATATTTGGTTTACAGGTGCAACAAAATATTTGGCTAGAAGTAGGAGAACAATATACTAATTTGTGCGATCGCTTAGGTTGGCGACATTTAGATAATTGGAAATATTATGATGAATTAACTTTTAATCTTGATGCACCAGCTGGTCATTTACCCATATTAGGTTGGCGAAAAAGAGCTTGTTATGGGGCGGGAAAAAAAAGTGCAGGAGAAAACTTGAGTGCTATTTTTCAGCGTTTTTATCAATGTACATCATCCTTAATTTTAGAGGAACCATTACCAGGAGAAATTTTCACTGATGAAATCGGTGAATACAATTAATTTTTTTTGTAGATAAATATTTTTATATCTTAATACTATGGAATTTTAATCTAAGCTATAGTAAGATGATTTAACATAAAAACTCTTTTATTTTAGAGAAAAATATGATGAAAACACTCTGGGGTACTGTTAAACAAGGAAAAATTGAATTACTTGAGTCAGCAGATTTAGAAGAGGGAATGCAGGTACTTGTAACATTTATCCCTGATGATCAATCTGAATTTTGGCTAGAAGCCAGTCAGCTTTCATTAGATAAAGTCTGGTATGATCATGAAGATAATATTTATGCTGAGTTACTGAAAAAACAATAATGTTTTGAACATTGCCTTCACTTAAATATTAGCCAAAAGCAATTAAATTATTAGTAATTATTAAAATGCAAACAATCAAAATATTAAATGTTGATATTGATAATATTAGCATGAATGAACTATTAGAAAATTTGGGTAAAGATGGCGGTATTGTTGTGACACCTAATGTTGATCATGTGATGAAATTGCAACGAGATCCAGCTTTTTATAAAACCTATCTTCTCTCCGATTATCGGGTTTGTGATAGCAAAATTCTCATGTATGCAGCGAAATTTTTAGGTGAGAATATTATTGAAAAAATTTCCGGTTCAGATTTTTTCCCGGCTTTTTATACTTATCATCAAAATAATTCCAATATTACTATTTTTCTTTTAGGGGCGGCTCCCGGTGTAGCGAAACAGGCACAGGAAATTATTAATGAAAAAGTTGGGCGTAATATGATTGTCGGCGCTCATTCTCCTTCCTTTGGTTTTGAGAATAATCCTACTGAATGTGCCGAAATTATTAATTTAATTAATCAATCGGGGGCAACGGTTTTAGGGGTAGGTGTGGGAGCGCCAAAACAGGAAAAATGGTTACATAAATATCGCCATCAGATGCCTAATATTAAGGTATTTTTAGCGATTGGAGCGACCATTGATTTTGAAGCTGGTAATATTCAGCGATCGCCCCAATGGATGAGTAAATTTGGGATTGAATGGTTACATCGTTTGATGTCGGAACCGCAAAGATTATGGAAAAGATATTTAATTGATGATTTACCCTTTTTCTGGTTATTAATTAAACAAAAATTAGGAGTTTATCGCTCACCTTTTGCTGATTTGCAGAAATATTATGAATATTTACCGATTGGTGAAGTATTAAAGCGGGCAGGTTTGATCACGAATGAACAGGTGCAAGATATTTTAAACGAACAGCAACATAATTACCAATATCGTTTTGGCGAAATAGCTAGTCAAAAAGGTTTATTAAAACAAGTAACAGCCGATTTTTGGGCAGAAAAGTTACCCCAAATTAGACAAAATCAAACATATTTACCCATCGGTCAATATTTAAAATTAGCAGGTTTTTTAGATGATGCCCAGATTGATTTGATTTTACAAGAACAACAGCAAACACACAAATTATTTGGGGAAATCGCAGTTAATCACAATTTCGTTAAACCAGCGACTCTTGATTTGCTATTACAGGTAATACCAGCTAAACCATAACTAATTTCTCACTAAAATCACCGTACTATTATAACAATTACGGGCGATCGCTTCAGGAATATTACCGTGGATCGCCTGTTTTAAAAAACCATCCTTACTCGCTCCTAAAATAATCACATCACACTGATTATTCATGGCTATATCAGTAATAGCATTAGTCACAGATTGGGAACACACCGTTAAAGGAATCACAGTAGTTTGTAAATATTGTTGTAAAAAATTGGCGGTATGAGTAATGGATTGATGGGTAGTCAAACTATTAGGTAATAAAACCTGACATAAAGTAATTTCTGGTTTTGCCTCGGTTGATATTAAATCTTTTAATAAACTCACTCCCGCTGACATTTCTCCACCATTGCGTAAAGGTACTAACCAGCGATCGCCCTGCCAAGGATAATTATCATGATCAGTAAAACCATTTAAAGCTAAATTATAATTAAAATTTATCGACCATTTTACTACTATTACTTGACAGGGAGCCTGTTTCATTAAAATGTCAATAACATTACCAAAAATATTGGTAGTCGATAGCTTTTTACCTCGCCATCCCATTAATAATAAATTAATATGTTTTTCCTTAATAGTTTCTAAAATCGCATCGGTCAGATCATGAGCGACTTTAATTTGGGTATGCACGGGAATATGCCACTGGCGACCAATTCTTTCTGCTTTTTTTAACATTCGGCGACCGATTCTGGTATCAACTGCCGTTTCCTTTGGGGAATTTTGGTGCGGTATTAATATTACTTGTAAACATTCCAATTCATAGTTACGAGATTTAGCAATATTAGCGGCTAAATGTAAAATAGCAGAAGCAGTTTGGGGATTGCTGACTAATACTAATAAACGACCCTGACCGATTTGGGGCGAGCGGGTTTGATAAACTACATAACTAGGGGTGGCAGGTAAACTTAATTCGCTTTTATTTCCTAATAATTGTTCTGACTCGGCTTTAATAATATCACTGCGGGTAATAATCCCCACTAATTTTTTGCCTTCTAATACTGGTAAATGACTAAGTTTATATTTACTTAATAAAAATAGCACTTGATTTAATGAATCATCTGTATTAACCGTGACGGGCTGAGGAGTCATAAACTCGGCTAAATAAGTATTATTTGTCGTATTTAATTGGCGGGTTTTTTCTAAATCAGTTAAAGTGATCATTCCCACTAATTTAGCTCCCGTAATCACCGGAAAACCTCGATGATGGGATTTGGCAAAAATTTGTTTGACATCAGCTAAAGTTAATTGACTATCAAGGGTTTCTACCTGGGTTGTCATCACTTTTGATGCCTGTAAATTAATCAAACTATCAGTTTGTTTTTTCGGTTTACTCAGATCAATACCACTGAATAATAGTATTTGATCATATAAAGATTTTTCTACTAAATTTTCTGCTAATAAATAGGCAACCACAGAACTAATCATCAAAGGTAATACCAGATGAAATTGCTGGGTAATTTCAAATACAATAATTACCGCCGTAATCGGTGTGCGACTTACCGCACAAAAAAAGGCTCCCATGCCAGTGAAAGCATAGGTCATCGGTTCTCCCCACTGTAACCAATGATATTCCCATAAACCGACAATCTGCCCTAAAGCACAACCTAATATTAACGACGGGGCAAATAAACCACCGGGAGCAGAAGAACCAGCCGCCAATACTGTTAAACCAAAATGAACTAAAAAGGCGATCGCTACTATTTGCATATTCACATCGCCAGTTAATAAAAAATCCCGAAAACCTGTATGATTTCTAAATTCTGCTGGTAAATTCGCTACTATTAAACCGGAAATTAAACCAGCCAAACCAATGCGAGCCGGTAAAGTGAGTTTTAATACAGACTTTTGAAATTTGAGAGAAGCAATAATACTGCGACTAAATAAAGCCCCAAATCCGCCAGCTAATAGACCTAAAATAATATAAAAAGGAATTTCTTTGATCGTAAAGGAAATGTGACTATTAATTGGGTCTAAATTCCCTAAATTTAAACTATCTCCACCTAATAAACGGGAAACTACTGCCCCAATAAAAGCCGCAATAATTGCCGATCCCAGGGTGAAATTAGAAAAGTCTTGTAATAATTCTTCTATGACAAATAAAACCCCCGCTATTGGGGCATTAAAACCGGCAGCTAAACCGGCGGCTGCTCCGGCTGCGATTAATTGTTGACGATAATCGGGCGAAGTGGGAAATAAATTACCGATACTGGCAGCTAAACTCGCTCCTATTTGTACAGTTGGTCCTTGTCGTCCTAGAGTCAAACCGGATCCCAGAGCTAAAATACTTGTGAATAATTTGACGATCGCAATCCGTAAATTGAGATTTTTACCAACCCCCGCTAATACAGTTTTCACATGGGGAATACCACTACCAGCCGTTTCAATCGCTAACCTTTGTACTAACCAACCAGTTAACCAACCGCCCAACATTCCTAATAAGGGCAAGATTAACCAAGGTGGCAAAATGATGGAAGCTGCTATTCTCAGACTGCCTAATTTACCGACACCTAATTTTAATATGACACCAGCCAACCCGGAAACCAAACCGATTAAGCAGGCTTCAAAAATAGCTAAACGTTTTGGTTTTAATAAGAATAGGGAGAGAATCCGTTTTTCCCATGTTTGCCACATAGACAAATGATTTCAGCTAATTTTCCTAGTGATCATATACTATTCTTGGCAAGATGGACGGTGACAATAAAAAATCAGCTTGCAATCGTCATATAGCGGTTTTTACCCCAAAATAGTAGGGGCAATTCATGAATTGCCCCTACTGTCTATTAATTATGATATTTTTCTATATGATTGGCGAGAAAATTACGATTATTAGGTTAAACAGAAACCCGATTATAAGGTAACTTAGCTAATAAAACCGCCATACCACAAAAACCAGAAGCCCCAGCAAATAATAAACCAGCCCCGACAAAACCACTTAAGAATAAAAAGCCAGGGTTAATAAAATATCCAGCCAGCGTCCCAGTTAATATTAAAGTGCCGGCAATAATTTGTACCTGACGCATAATACTAATGGGAGCATTTTTATTGACTTTTACTGGATAACCAGCCTGTTTCCAAGTAGGAATACCACCTTGTAACTGCATCACTGCCGGACCACCAACCCCTAATATTTTTTGAGCAGCTTGGTTAGAACGATTACCACTTTGACAATATAAAACGATTTGTTTGCCATTCATCCCCTGAATATCACTAGGATTCAAAGTAGATAAAGCCATTAATCTTGCCCCAGTAATATGTTCACCCATGTATTCCGCTGGTTCTCGTACATCAATCAGTTCAACTTGACCAGCATCTAACATTTGCTTCAGGGTTTGAGCATCAATCCAGCCACTTTGTGTTGTTGTCGTCATTATGTTAATTCCTAATTGTAATTTTTTCAGTTAATTAAGTATTTTACGTTAACACAGTAATAGTTTTACCACATTGTTGGTTAGCTGGCACAGCTTGCATAATTTTCTTCGGATCAGGCAAATTGAGATTATCCATAATATCAATAAAACTAGCCTCAGTTTGACCGACTAAACGAGGATTATTTTGTTTTTCTTCCCCAATCGTAGAGACCGCATGACCTCGATAATCATGACCAGGATAAACCCAAGTATGATCAGGTAAAGTAAATAATTTTTGCGTAATGGAATGATACATAAGAGCCGGATCACCACTTTGGAAATCCGTACGACCACAACCCCGAATAAATAAAGAGTCACCAGTTAATAAAAATTTCTCGGCACTGGCATCACTAGTTACTAAATAGGCATTATGACTATCCGTGTGACCAGGAGTAGCGATCGCCTGAATTTTCACCTCACCCAATTGTAAAACTTCCCCATCTTTAATAGAACGGGTGGCACAAGCCACATTCGCATTTTCCGGCACAATCCCTTCACAATTAGTCAATTCCCGTAGTTTACCCGTACCAGTAATATGATCAGCGTGTACATGAGTTTCCACACAAAATAGCAAAGTTAATTTTAATTCCTGTAATAATTTATAATCCCGTTCTACTTGTTCAATCACCGGGTCAACTAGGGCTGCCTGACCAGTTTTTTCATCGGCTATCAAGTAAGTATATGTGCTAGTTTCTGCATCGAATAATTGGCGAAACAACATGGTTTTCCTCTCTTTTAATTAATTAATAGTTATATTACTATTTAGTTATAGTATTTGCACGCAAAAATGTCAAGGCAAATCCTATTTAGATTTTAGAAAGTAGTGGTAAAAAAAATCTGTAGGGGCGGGTTTTTAATAAATATTTTTAATAAATATTTTAGTGAACAATAGAGATATTCTACTAACCCGCCCTGCGGGGATTATCGTATGAGGAGTGAGTGAGATATTCCTAATCTCACAGAGGATTGCAATAGTTACGGTAATTTATTTTGAATTGCGTGTAATTTAACGCTGATTATCCCAAGGCATAATCGGGTTATTCTGATTCCAAAAACCTAATTTTTGTCTTTTTGCTGTATTTTCTGCATTAACATAAGCAGTTTGATTGCAATCACTCATGTCTTCACGGTAAACGACTGCTTGCCCTTTTTTCACCATCTCTAAATTAATATTAATTCTATTATTAAATACTTCCCCGACTTTTTCAATACCTTGCCGATTTCTCATATTTTTAATTTTTATCGCCTGACCCTTGGGTGCTAATTGCTCTAAAGTTCTTTTAGACTTTTCTCCCCAAGGTTTTTGATTCATGGTCGGGGCATAAATACAGGCTAATTTGACACTAACTGTTCTATTATCAATTTTGACTTTCAAAGTGTTACCATCTGTCACACTGAGAATAGTTGCTAATACTAGGGATAATATTTGTTCCATGGGTTTGATTGAAATTATTTGATGATGAGTTTTGCAATAACTAAACTAAAAATACTATATGCCTGTATTAAGAACAACCTAAATTAATTAGATGACTCGATAAAGAACTGCACCATCAGAATCACGATTAGTAATACTAATTAATTCTTCATTAACCAATTCTTGTAATACTTTGCGAACATTTTTTGTATCTTCACCTGTTTCAATAACACAGTCAGCTAAAGTTGCCGCTCCCCGTTGCTTAAGAAACTTTAGTAATGTAAGTTTTAAATTAGGAGGACTCTGTTTACCTAAATTTTGGGGGATACCAGTAAATTCTTCTACCTCTTGCATCTGTTTTTTGGCATTACTAACAGCTCTAGCATTATCAACTGTTGCACCGATTGTGTACAAAACAACCATCCCATTAATAAAGTCTTCATCATCTTGTAGAGAAGGATCCCCTCCAATACAAAGTGCTGTCAGACCGATAGCAATACCAAAACCTGTAAACATCGCTTTAAATCTACCAGTATAAATATAACCAACGGGAACAATAGCAAAGGTCAATAATCCAGCTATCCAACTACTTTTACTAGCTAACTTTTGCGTCCTTTCTAATTTACTTAAGTTAATGCTCATAACTCAAACCCTTAAAAGTATTTATTATTAGTATGTCATAATTATTAATAATCTGTCAATTTATTTGTAAATATTTATTACGAATTATTATATTAATCAAGTTTCCCAAATATTAGGTATTTTAATCAATATCGTTACTGTAAAATATTAATTGTTGCATAATTTATCTAAAAAAATGAATCAAACTGATTATCAAATTCGCTTTCCCACAGAAGATGTTGATTTTACCAGACAGCAGGAATACTTTTTTGTCATGCAAAATGGCGTAGAAACTCAATATATTGTACATCATTATCGGGAAGTATATAGTGTGCCTAAATTATATGAAAGAATGGCAACAATGATGAATTATCAATCACCTCAGACTATTCTCATGCAGTTAATTCTTGAATTAACAAAATGTCAAAGGGATATTCAATCTTTGGTAGTATTTGACATTGCGGCTGGTAGCGGATTAATGGGTAAACAGTTAGCTAGTGTGGGAATTAAATCCGTCGTAGGACTTGATATTCTGCCAGAGGCGGCCGAAGCAGCTACGAGAGATTATCCTGGTGTTTATGAGAAATATTATGTGGAGGATTTAACTAATATGCCTCCAGCGGTGAAGCAAGAATTAGAAGAGCGGGGTTTTAATTGCTTAATTTGTTGTTCGTCTATTAGTTGTCATTTTCCCGTACAGGCTTTTATCAGCGCTTTTAATTTAATGCCTGACAATGGTTGGGTCGCTTTTAATATTAGTACATACATATTAGAAGAACCTGATCATCAGAATATTTTTGAATCGGTGGCAGCGGTTGATTTTAGTCAACTTTATCATAAAATAGTGAAAGCTGGTATTTTAGAAATTTGTCAAAAGCATTATTATTTACATCGGTTGATGACGAATGGAAAACCTGTCTATTATGTCAGTGTGATTGCCAGAAAACGAGGGAATATTCCAGCTAATTATTAATTTTGACTCTCTCAATACTAAAACCCCTATTTGTTACGAGCAGGTTTTTTTAAAGTTTGTCTTTCACTGAGATGAAAATTGCTGTACGGGGGGAAATTATATGATTTTTCTGATCGGTTTGATTGCCAGTAGCTGGAATAGCCGAAAATCAATTTTTATACTTAGATATTGCAATGTTCGTACTTAATTATACAACGATCAATTAAAGGTATAATTATATACTTATAACAAAGATCATAGAAAATTTGTGAGATTTTTTTGTCTATGATAAAAGATTTGATCGCAATAAATGACAGAGCTTTGGTTGTTACAATACCTTAATTTTAATATCTTTCAGCCATTTTGATTTTAGTTGAGGGGTGATCGCCCACCAGGCCAATAATTTGTATGATGACTGGACTAAGTCTGATGAATACTTAAGTAATTATACAATTTTGTGAATATAGTCCAGATTTGTTCGCCAAAAGAAAAATCAGGTGAAAATTTCATATTGATTTGCTCAATGCTATTGATAGCAAGTATTTAAACTTTTTTAGGTGTGTATTAAAAAGTTGATATTTTGTAAACAAATTATATAAAAAGTGGGCAATTAATGGGGTGATCAACACTGTAATGAAAATGTCAGGCAAGGTGACTTCATCAAATCTTTACAAATGATCTATTGCCATCGCATTAGTTTTTCTCTATAGTTGATCTAGTTAGAAATTCTAAATATTTTTAAGTGTTTGCAAGTACGGGTAAATTAGGTGTATTCCCGTAGCTTTGCTGTGGCTTTTTACAATTTTTTTTAATTTAGGAGTATTTCAATGAGTAATTCAAATCCTGTTTTGGGTCAATTAACTAATGCTGTATCTGGCTCTGTAACAAACTCACAAGAGTTAGCTCAGTTATTTCAAGATCAGTTACAATCTTTTGCTAATAGTCCTGATTTTACTTTTCAGATGGGGTTAGTTTTCAGTCCTAATAATGATTATAGTTTGTTGCAAGGGAATTGGGCATCGGGCAATTTTGGGGCTTTGCCAAAGGTTGAAATACGCAGTGGATCGGACTTACAGGGAGCAAATGCGGTTTATGCAAAGGAAACTCAGACTATTTATTTATCTGAGGATTTTGTTAGTCAGCATGGGAATGATCTATCAATTATTAATAGTGTTTTGTTGGAGGAGTTTGGTCACTATATTGATGATCAAGTAAATTTGGTGGATACGGTTGGTGATGAGGGAGAGATATTTTCGTCTTTAGTGCGTGGGGAAAGTTTGACGGAGCAAAGATTTGCTGTATTGAAGATGGAGGATGATTCAGATTTTATTACCCTGGATGGTAATACTTTACTTATAGAAAAATCTGAAGCATCAGAACTACTCTATACAAAAAATGATTTAGAAAAGATTAAACAAGATGTAACCAATATCAAAACTGGTGTTCATGACTTATTAGGTCAACTTCAAGATCAAATTCTCGCAAAAATAGGTATTGATGATATTCCTTTATTTGGTGAAATTATTAAAAGCAAAATAGATGAATTAGAATTTGTCAAGAAAATCCAAGATAAAATAGATAAGGCATTTGATCCAATGATTAAAAAGTTTGATCAAATGATCACAGATTTTGATCAAACTTTTAAAGAAACACAGGCAACTGCAAAATCAATCCAAGATCAATTAAAAGATATATTAGGAACTAATTTTGATCAAAAAATAGACGAAACCATTAATAAAGCATCTCAACAAGCTGAGTTAGTTGCAAAATTAGTAGAATCTAAATTAGAAAATGAACTGAAGCAATTACTAGCAGATTTAGACATTACAATTCCAACGGATCAAGACATTTTTCAAATTACCCAAAAAATTCCTGATAATCTTGAATTTCAAATAAATCTTAGTAAGAATAGAGATATTGACGTTCCACTTGAGGGAGATATTGGTTTAGACGCAATTAAATTAGAGGGGAAAAGTGAAGGAAACTTAAAATCAAAATCCGATTTTAATTTTCAATTCAAATTTGGAATAAACAAGGATAAAGGTTTTTATATAGATGATGAATCAGATAATATTGGTATTAATTTTAACGCTAATTTAAATGATTTAAATAAGCCTTTTAAAGCAACTGGTAAATTAGGTTTTTTGCAAGTTGAGTTGACAGATAATAAAGATCAAGATAAAACTTCTTTTAATGCTGATCTTAAACTAGATATTATAGATAATAAAATTGCTAATACGCCTATATATTTAAATGATAAAACCGACTTTTCAAAAATACTGGGTATTCAAACTAATGCAAAAGCAGATGTTAATCTTGATCTAGTTACTAGTTTTAATGGACAGAAAGACTTACCCTCTTTAACTTCTGATTTAACTCTAAAATGGAAATTAGATCCTAGTAATGTCGCACCTTTTGGGGGAATTTCCCAAATGGGATTTCAAAATGTGAAACTGGATTTGGGTAGTTTTTTCGGTTTTGCTAATAATACGGTGTTAAAAGATGTCAAAAAGGTTTTAAAACCTGTTCAAGAAGTAGTTTATTTTTTATATACACCTATTGAATTATTAGGAATGACCTTGTTTCAACCTGTTCAATTATTGTATAAAGAAGGAATAATAAAAGAAGGTAGTAGTTCTGATAGATTTCTTAAATCAGTAAAAACTTTTGCTACAATTGTAAATTCTATACCTACCGATGCAAACGGGATATTCATTAATTTTGGTGATTTTGACTTACTCAATAACCAAGAAAAGCCTAATCTTAACTTTCAAAATGAGCTGAAAGCTAGTTCTGCCGGCAACTTGTTTGATTTACTTGATACTGGAGAAAAAATTAAGAATGATGCAGGTTCAGGATTATCCTTTCCTCTTCTCACGGAACCAACACAAGTATTCAATCTATTACTTGGTGGAAAAGACCCTGTAGATTTATTCAAATATAAACTCCCCGAATTTGGCTTTGAGTATAACTGGCCAGGTATATCAATTCCGATCTTTGGACCCGTCGTGGCAAAAATTGGTGGGAAGTTTCAGGCCAAAGTTAATTTGGAATTTGGATTTGATACTCAAGGTTTTCAAGATTTCCAAGAGAAAGGAAGTAATAAACCAGAACTTTTTTTGAATGGTTTTTATGTAGATGATAATTATCCAAAGGGTGGAAAAGATTCACCTGAATTGACTCTAGGTTTAGGGATTAATGCTTATGGAGCAGTGGATGTTGGTATTGCTTCAGCAGGAGTAGGAGGAGGTATTCTCGCCCAAGTTCGTTTTGATATTAACGATCCAGATGATAATGGTAAAATCAGATTTGATGAATTTAAACCATTGCTTGCAGATTTGCCATCTATGTTTGACATCTCTGGTGATATTAGTGCTGCATTGAGTGCTTATTATGAAGTAGATTTAGGATTTTGGTCTCGTAGAGAAACTTTTGATAGTCCTAGAGTTATTTTGTTAGAATTTGGTTCTAACAAAACAAAAAAAATATCCTATCACTTGGCTCAAAATGAAGGTGAAAACTTACGAATCAATATGGGTGAATATGCCGGTAATCGTCAGAATGTTAACAAAGATGACCGCAAAGAAGATTTTTATATTACAAAAAAATCAGGAGAAGCAGGAAGTGAGGTTATTCAAGTGTCGGCACTATTACCTGGTGAGACAGAACCTACCTTAGTAAGTGAGCAAAATGATGCTGGTAGTCAAATAATTGCTTCTGGAGGTCAAGCGAATGATGTCATTGAATTAGCCTATTCTGTTGATAAAAATTCTCAACCTAAGTTTGTTCTGACCAATGCTTCTCTGAGTGGAGGTGCTGGTAATGACAAACTTTCAGGAGGCAGTGGTAATGATGTTTTAAATGGCGATGAAGGAAATGATGATCTTTCAGGAGGAGATGGTGCTGATACTTTCAATGGGGGAACAGGTTTTGATATTGTCACTTACATTAATGCTAGAACAGGTATAGATATTGATCTTTCTACGGGGAATCATCAGGGAGAAGCGAAAGGAGATAGTTTCAAAGATATTGAAAAGATTAACGGCTCAAGTTTTGCTGATATATTTAGAGGAGATAGTGCTAAGAATATTTTTAATGGGGATAAAGGTCATGATTTAATTAATGGTGATGGTGGTAATGATGAATTATCAGCTGATGAAGGCAATGATTCAGTTAATGGAGATGCTGGTGAAGATATACTTGAAGGTTATGCAGGAAATGATAAACTTGCTGGAGGAGATGGTAATGACTCCATTTTAGGTTATCAGGACACAGAAAAAATTTCTAGTCAAATCACAAATTCTGAATCCCAAAAAGTTTTTCAGGAGAAAAAAGCTAAACTTTTAGCTCAACAAGGCGATGATGACGAAATTTCTGGTGGTGCTGGTAATGATTTTATCCAGGGTAATGAAGGAAATGATAATATTCAAGGCAATGAAGGCAATGATCACATTGAAGGTAATGATGGTAATGATAAACTTTCTGGTGGTCAGAATGAAGATACTATTTGGGGTCATACCGGCAATGATGAAATAGTAGGAGATGAAGGAAATGATAATATTCAAGGCAATGAAGGTCAAGATAATATTTCCGGTGGTGACAATAATGATACTATTTCCGGCAATGCAGACAACGATGATATTAAAGGCGATGCCGGTGATGACGTAATTACAGGGAATGAAGGTCAAGATAATATTTCCGGTGGTGACAATAATGATACTATTTCCGGCAATGCAGACAACGACAATATTAAAGGTGATGCCGGCGATGACGTAATTACAGGAAATGAAGGCAAAGATAATATTTCTGGTGGTGACAATAATGACACTATTTCTGGTAATACTGATAACGACAATATTAAAGGTGATGCTGGTGATGATCGTCTTCTAGGTAATGAAGGAAACGATAAAATTGAAGGGAATACAGGAAATGATCACATTGAAGGCAACGAAGATCACGATAGCCTGAGCGGTGGAATAGGCGAAGACTTTATTAATGGTCAAGCCGGCAATGATAGTATTTTTGGCAATGAAGATAATGATAGTCTATTCGGAGAAGCAGGCGTAGATCGTCTCTATGGTAATGCCGATGATGATACCATGGTAGGTGGAGCTGATCCTGACATTTTAGATGGTAACGAGGGAGTAGATTTAGTATCCTATTTCAACTCTCCCGATAAAGTATTAGTTCTTCTAGAACCTGGCAAAGGTTTTAATTCTGATGCTGAGGGTGATCGCATTTATAACACCGAAAATATTGATGGTTCAGATCATAATGACACTCTCACAGGTGATCAAGGACCTAATCAAATCAGAGGTTTACAAGGAGATGACATTATTGACGGTCAAGCAGGCATTGATAGCCTGTATGGTAATGCCGGTAATGACAATATATTTGGTACTGATGGTAATGATTTAATTGAAAGCAATGACGGTCAAGACAATATTTCCGGTGGCAATGATAACGACTCCATCTATGGCAATTTAGATAACGACAATATTACCGGTGATCTAGGTGATGACCTAATTCAAGGTAACGAAGGAGATGATAATATTCAAGGCAATGACGGTCAAGATAACATTGAAGGTAACGATGGTAACGATCTAATTAGTGGTGGTCAGAATGAAGACAGTATTTATGGCGGAGCCAATAATGACACCATCTTTGGTAATGAAGCCCAAGATTTAATTGAAGGAAATGCAGGAGATGACAATATTATCGGTGGTGAAGATAACGACACTATCTTTGGTAATGAAGATAACGACAATATTACAGGTGATACAGGTGATGACCTAATCGAAGGAAATGCAGGAGATGATAATATTATCGGTGGTGAAGAAAATGACACCATTTTTGGTAACGAAGATAACGACAATATTACAGGTATAGCAGTCGCCAAGGTGGTTAGGACGCTTGTTCTAGTACATACTCCATCGCATCCCGAAGGCAGTTAAACTGACTTATTTGTTTGCGAATCCTACTTTTTATCCATGACCAGCAGTTTTCAATCTTGTTTAGGTCCGGCGAATAAGATGGTAAATATTTTAGCTCACAACCTGCTCCTTCTATTAATTCCC
>Ga0209262_10000093_pt1 | contig 60646 bp, 63 predicted proteins | sample Lowcelwee11metaG_FD_187171 | JGI IMG/M metagenome (GOLD analysis project Ga0209262, IMG submission 187171) | Freshwater pond sediment microbial communities from the University of Edinburgh, under environmental carbon perturbations - Low... | ecosystem: Environmental > Aquatic > Freshwater >... | reverse complement strand
AGTGCCGCCGCCTTCTGCGCTCCGCCGGCTTCAATACCAATGTGTCCATGTGTCCACCTCACAACAAAATGGACACATGTACCCTCAGCTACCTCGCATGGATAGGTGGACGCGCTGGAGGCTTACGTCCCGCCACCGTCGAGTTTGCGCATATAGTGCCAACAATATTAACGCTTGACGTTATGTCCCGCGCACATTAGTCTTTGTGCATGGCGATCAGGAGTTTCAACTGCAAGGACACCGAGGCGCTCTTCCTTGGGAAACGTGTTCGCCGTTGGGTGGATGTCGAACGGCCCGCGCTGCGCAAGCTTGAGCAACTCGATTGGTCTGCCGTGCTGGAAGATTTGCGCATCCCGCCGGGGAATCGACTGGAGGCGTTGAAGGGCTCTCGCAAGGGCCAACACAGCATTCGCATCAACGATCAGTGGCGCGTGTGCTTCGTTTGGACAGCGGAAGGCCCGAAGAATGTCGAGATTGTGGATTATCACTAGAGGAATTTGACCATGCGCACCGTGCCCCCGGTTTCCCCCGGCGAAATGTTGGAGGAGGAGTTTCTCAAACCCCTCGGCCTGACGAAGTACCGTCTCGCCAAGGATATTGGCGTTCCCCCGCAAAGAATCGGCGACATCGTGGCCGGCAAGCGCGCCATCACCGCCGATACGGATCTGCGCTTGTGTCGGTACTTCGGGCTTAGCGACGGGTGGTGGTTGCGCGGCCAGGCCAACTACGACACGGCGATTGCCCGCGCAGCGATGGGCGAAACGCTCGCGCGCATCGCGCGCTGTCGTCTGCTGGCCGCTTGAGCGGGTCGCGCAAACTCAAACCGCGCGACCACCGAAAAAACCCGAAAAACCACTTGCTTATGGCAAGCGCGCCCCGTAGAATGCGCCGCTTTTCCGTAACGGATCGACTGGAGTTCACCATGTCCCGCGTGTGCCAAGTGACGGGCAAGGCCCCGATGGTCGGGAACCACGTTTCCCACGCCAACAACAAAACCAAGCGTCGTTATCTGCCGAATCTGCACTCCCGCAGGTTCTGGGTGGAGAACGAAAACCGCTGGGTGCGCCTGCGCGTTTCCAACGCCGGCCTGCGCACCATCGACAAGAAAGGCATCGACGTCGTTCTCGCTGAGTTGCGCGAACGCGGCGAAGCCGTTTGACCTGGAGGTAAGCAAACATGGCATCCAAAGGCGGACGCGAAAAAATCAAGCTCGAATCCACCGCCGGAACCGGGCACTTCTACACCACCAGCAAGAACAAGCGCACCACGCCGGAAAAGCTTGAGTTCATGAAATATGATCCCAAGGCGCGCAAGCATGTGCTTTACAAGGAAATCAAGCTGAAGTAATCGGCTTGTTCCCCAGAAAAAACCAGCACGCCCATGGCTGCTGGTTTTTTTTCGCCTTTTTTTCACCGCTACCGCTAACATTCGTCGCTCAATAAAACTAATACTAAAGTGAGCCACGAATGAAGTTGCCCCTGCTAGTGTTGTTGCTGCTTGCCTGCGTCACGCCGGCAAAGGCGGACAGCGCCGCCGCACGCTCGACCGAGCAGGATTATTTCGTCGACGTTCCGCTGGTGCTCTCGGTCACGCGCCTGGCTCAAGCGCTGGATGAAACGCCGGGCGCTGTCACCATCATCGACCGCGAGACCATCCGTCGTTCAGGCGCGCGCGAAATCGCCGAAGTATTGCGCCTCGTCCCCGGCTTTCTCGTCACCTCGATCAACGGTGCCAATCCGCTGGCCGTCTATCACGGCGACTTCGACTCGCTGAATCGCCGTCTTCAGGTATTCGTCGATGGCCGCTCGATCTACTCGGCCATGTTTACCGGCAATGTGCACCACGGCATGATGGGGCTGGTGCTGGAGGACATCGAGCGCATCGAAGTGCTGCGCGGCTCGAATTCCGCCGCCTACGGTGCGAATGCCATGATCGGCGTCATCAACATCGTCACCCGTCACGCTGCCGACAGTCGCGGAGTGCTGGCCTCCGTTACCGGCGGGAGCCAGGGCATTTCCGACCAGATGGCACGCGTCGGCTGGGGCGACGAGCGGGCCGCTTTCCGCCTCACGGCCGCTCGGCGTAGCGATACGGGCCTGACCGACATGCACGACGACAAACTGGTCGAACAATTGCATTTGCGCGGCGACCTCAAGCTGTCGCCGCAGGACGATCTGCTGCTATCCGCCGGCTGGGCCAGGCATGCCTGGGGTGCGGGATACGCCAACGATCCGGGCGATCCCGTGCGCACCGAATCCTGGCAGGATTTCTATGCCCACGCCCAATGGCGTCGGCATCTGGCGGCAGACGAAATGTTGGGCGTCACGGCGAGTTTCGACAGCGAACGCTACGACAACCTCTATCCGCTCCCCCCGCTCTCGGCCGACGGCAGCAGCCGGCGCTACAGCCTGGAGGCGCAACATAGCTTCGCCCCCGCCGCCAACCTGCGCCTCGTCTGGGGCGGCGCCTACCGCCACGAAGACGTCCGCTCTCCCGCGCTGCTGTATCGTTCCGACAGCCTGAGCGCCGAGCTCTGGCGCCTGTTCGCCAATGCCGAGTGGCGCCCCCACCCGCAATGGCTGATCAATGCCGGTGGCTTATGGGAGCACCACTCCGCCACCGGCGGCCAATTTGCGCCGCGACTCATGGCCAACTACCACGTACTGCCCGACCATACCTTGCGTTTCGGTCGCAGCACCGCCCATCGCACGCCCTCGCTCTTCGAACTGAATGCCGACTGGCGCTACAACGGCCGCACCTACGTCAAAGCCACTGGCGGCGCCCAACCCGAGCGCCTGGATGCCAATGAAATCGGCTATCTCGGCGAATTCCGCAAGCTCGGCCTGAATATCGACGTGCGGGTGTTCGAGGAGAAGATGGATAGCCTGTTGCGCTACTACGGCGCCAATCCCAACGACGTCATCAACAAGGACCCGAACCGTCGTCGGGGTTGGGAAACCCAGTGGCGCTGGCAACCCCGCGCAGGCAGCCAGTTCATCTTCAGCCACATGCACATTGCTATCGACGCGGAAAAGGAATCGGATCGCCTCGCCGCACCCAGACACGCTTCAACCCTGGCCTGGTTTCAGAAACTGCCCCACGACATGCAGCTATCCGTGCTCTATCACGACATCGGCAGCATGACCTGGATACGTGTCTCGGATACCCTCAAAGCGCAACGCCGACTCGACTTGCGCCTGGCGAAAAACCTCCGCCTGGGCGATCTGCGCAGCGAGATCGCCTTGACCGTACAGGCCGCCAACGGTCGCCACGAGGAATTCACGCCCGATCAGTTTTTCGAGCGACGGGCTTTCCTGACACTGCGTTTTGAGTACTGAGCCGAAAGGGAAAAAAGAGAAGCGGTGCAGACTGTCTTCAAGTCCCTGCATTGAGCCCGAGGGAAGGAATCTCAAATGCACGGACGGTGGAGGAGGTCATCAAGAACGTCACGATCAGGGGGAAAATGACATGCTTGCTGAGACAGCCCGATACTACGCACCGCTTCCTGCTCTATCTATATCAAGAGCCGTGCCAGTCCTCAGGAATAAATATTTCTCCATTGTTATCAAGGCACTGAGAATTTTTTCGCCGCGACAGCAAGCCACTGCCGCCTGCGCACGCCACAACTTGATGCCAAACTGACATAAATACTGACATACGCTGCCATACTGACAGCCACACTAGAGTTTGCGCAACTTGCGGTAGAGCGTCCGCTCGCTGATGCCCAACTCGTCGGCCAGCGCCTTGCGATTGCCGCGATGCGCCGCCAGCCGTTGGCGCAGGGTGAGCATTTCCAGGTCGGCGAGCGTGGGCACCCCGGATGCGTCCGGCGCCGATGCGTGCGCCGCCAATCCCGGCCGCTGCACCTCCTCGGGCAAATGTTCGGGCTGGATCGTATCGCCGTCGCACAACAGGCTGGCGCGTTCCAACACGTTGCGCAATTCGCGCACATTGCCGGGATAGTCGTAAGCCACCAACTGCCGTAAGCTGGCCTCGGCCAGATGCAGTTGGCGACCGGGCGCGACGCGCGCCAACAGAGCTTCCGCCAGCACAGGCACGTCGGCGCGACGCTCGCGCAAGGCGGGCAGCACGATGGGAAAGGTGTTGAGCCGGTAATAGAGATCCTGCCGGAAGCGACCGTCCGCCACCATCGCGCGCAGGTTGCGGTGGGTGGCGGAAATCAGCCGGATATCGGCCTTGAGGAACTCGCTGGCGCCGACGCGGCGAAAGGTGCCGGTTTCAAGCAAACGCAGCAATTTGACCTGCATCCCCAGCGGCACGTCGCCCAACTCGTCGAGGAACAGGGTTCCACCGGTGGCGGCCTCGACCAAGCCGATGCGCCGCGCCGCCGCACCGGTGAACGAACCTTTCTCGTGGCCGAACAACTCGCTTTCGAACAGGGTCTCCGTCAGACCAGAACAATCGACCGCGACGAAGGGCCGCGTCGCACGCCGGCTGGCGTCGTGGATCGCCTTTGCCACCAGCTCTTTGCCGGTACCGGATTCGCCCTGCAACATCACGGTCGCGTCCGACGGCGCTACGCGCGACATCAACTCCAGCATGTGGCGAAAGGTCGGTGCCCGCCCGATCAAACTTGGCGCAACACCTATGCCATGCGCGGTGCCCAACGGCTCCATCTTCTCGATGAAATAGGCCACCGCGCCGGCGGCATTGCGCACCGGCGCCAATTCGATATTGACGTAGGCCTCGCCATGCGGCGTGTGATGCAGGTGCAAGACCCGTTCGCGCTGACCGGAAGCAAGGCTGCGCTTGAGCGGGCAGGTTTCGCCCGCCTTGTCGCAGGGAGCGTCGTAGCGATGCGAGACGGCAAAGCAGGTCTGTCCGATCAGGCCCGCGTCGACGCCATGCAGATGTCGGTAAGCCTTGTTGGCGGCGAGGATGCGATAGTCGGTAGCGCAGAGGATATGCGGCTCGGCCAAGGAGTCGAGATAGTCCACCAACTCCGCCGGTGGCGCGATCAAAGCGTTCATGCGCACATTCCTGTCAAAATGACTGACACGATTCTGCCATATCTGTCAGAAGATCGATTCGACAAACGCCGGTAGCCATATTCCATCTTGGGAGCGGATATTGCTTCGCGGTATCCTTCTCGAACAATCAACAACGGATCGATCCAAAAAATGAACGCTCCCCTCCCCCAGCAGCGCCTCGAACACTTCCCCATTTCCTTCTTCGCCAGTGTGATGGGCACGGCCGGCCTCGCCCTGGCCTGGAAGAAGGCCCATCATGTCCTCGGTCTGCCCGCCGAGGTCGGCCTCGCCCTGCAATGGTGGGCGCTCGCGCTGTTCAACCTGATTGCAATCGTCTACCTTGCCAAGCTGCTCAGACATGGCGCGGCCGTACGCCATGAATTTACCCATCCGATCCGGCTGAATTTCTTCCCGGCGGTTTCGATCGGCCTGCTGCTGCTCGGCGCCGCCTTCGCCGACACCCTGCCGGAGTTCGCGCGCGGCCTATGGGCGCTTGGCGCGGTCCTGCACCTCGGTTTCACCCTGACGGTGATGAGCAGTTGGATTCACCACACCCGCTATGAAATCAAACACGCCAACCCGGCCTGGTTCATCCCCGTCGTCGGCAACATCGTCGTCCCCGTTGCTGGGGTCGGCTTCGCGCCAGCAGAAGTGTCCTGGTTCTTCTTCAGCATCGGCGTCGTGTTCTGGCTGATGCTCATGACCATCGTCATGAATCGCCTGTTCTTCCACGAACCGCTGCCAGAACGGCTCACGCCCACCCTGTTCATCCTCGTCGCGCCGCCCGCCGTCGGCTTCATCGCCTGGACCCGGCTCGTCGGCGAAATCGACTCTTTTGCGCGCATCCTGTTTTACTTCGCGCTGTTTCTCACCCTGCTGCTTGCCAGCAATGCGCTGCGTTTTTTCCGCTTGCGCTTCTTCCTCTCCACCTGGGCCTACTCCTTCCCGCTCGCCGCCATGACCATCGCCACCTTGATCATGGCCGAGCGCCTGGGCGGACTGTTCGTGCCGCTCGGCGCACTCATGCTCGGCATATTGAGCATCGTCTTGGTCTGGCTGACCTGGCGTACCGTGCAAGGCATACGGCAAGGCGAAATCTGCGTGCCCGAATAACACTTCCCTAGGCATCGCCGTTTATAGCGATTCAAGCAATGCTAAGATTCGCCGCCAGCAAGGCACGAAAAGCGTGCATGGATCGGGGGATCGGGCAGGATGGACGCGGGACACGAATTTTTTTTCCACGACGATGGGCTATCCTCGCTCAACGACGACATCTCGTTGCCGGACAAGCTGACGGCCGTCCATCGTTTCGTCCGCGCGCGCGTGGCCTCGGTCGCGCGCATCGCGGTGGCGCTCTACGACGCCGACACCGACACGCTGAAGACCTTTGCCCACGCCAGTAGCGGCGCCAACCCCCTGCCGCTCTACGAGGCGCGCCTGGCCGACAGCGAATCCTTGCGGGAAATCGTCGCGCGCCGCCAGGCGCGCATCGTCAACGACACCGAGCTTTACGGCGCCGCCTCGCCCCACGCCAACAACATCCGCGCCGCCTTCGGCTCCAGCTACACGCTGCCGATCTTCCGCAACGGCGAATTCATGGGCTTCCTGTTCTTCAACGCCGTCGAGAAGAACGCCTTCGACGCCACCTCGCTGCACTTCTTCGACCTGCTCGGCCATCTGCTCGCCTTGCTGGTCATCGACAGCCTGGCGACGCCGCGCGCCATGATCGCCACGGTGCGCGCCGCCACCGGCCTGTCGCATCACCGCGACTTCGAAACCGGCGCCCACGTCGACCGCGTCGCCCACTACGCGCGCCTGATCGCGCGCGAAATCGCGCCGAAATACGGCCTCACGGACACCGATGTCGAGCACATCTTCCTCTTCGCCCCGCTCCACGACATCGGCAAGATCGCCATCCCCGACGAGATTCTGCTGAAGAAAGGCAAGCTCACGGCGGCGGAGTTCGAGGTGATGAAGACGCACGCGCAGAAGGGCCACGAGATCGTCGACAGCATGCTCGCCGACTTCCGCCTCGACGGCGCGGACCATGCCAACGTGCTGCGCAACATCGCGCTCTACCACCACGAGGCGATGAACGGCGAAGGCTATCCCCACGGCTGCAAGGGCGACGCCATCCCCATCGAGGCGCGCGTCGCCAGCGTGGCGGACGTCTTCGACGCCCTGACCAGCGTGCGGCCCTACAAGGAGGCCTGGAGCATCGACGCCGCCTTCCAATACCTCATCGAACTCGCCGACAGCCGCTTCGACCGCGACTGCGTCGCCGCGCTGGTGAAGCACCGCGCCATGGTCGAGGAAATCCAGTCCCGCTTCGCCGAGGACGGCGTCGGCTAAGGCACCGCGCACCGTTCCCCGCCAAGGCGCCGCGCGCCGTCCCCCCGCCGAGGCGCCGCGCGCCGTCCCGCCAGCCCCGAGTTTTCAGGCCAGGATGCGCACTTGCCGTTGCGGGTAGGGAATCTCGATGCCCGCCGCCTTGAAGGCCCGCCACAGGGCCAGATGGATGTCCGACTTGATCTGCAACGAACCTTCCTCGGGATCGCCGATCCAGAAACCCAGTTCGAGTTCGACGCCAGAATCGGCGAAGGCGACGACAAAGCCCTTGGGCGACGGCTCGGCGAGCACGCGCGGCTGGGCGCGCGCCGCCTCGACCAACAAGTCCAGCGCGCGTTCCAGGTCGGTGCCGTAGGCCACCTGCACGCGCGTCGAAAGTCGCACCTTGGGATCGCTGAAGGTTTCGTTGGTAATCGCCGAAGCGACCAGCATCTCGTTCGGCACGATGGTCTCGACGCCGGCGAGGCTGCGCAACAGGGTGTAGCGCGTGGTGATGCGCGACACGATGCCGCGCTGGCCACCCACTTCGATCAGGTTGCCGATGCGGATCGAGCGGTCGAGCAGGATGATGAAGCCCGACACATAGTTCGCCGCGATCTTTTGCAGGCCGAAGCCGAGGCCGACGCCGAGCGCGCCGCCGAACACCGAGAGCGTGGTGAGGTCGATGCCCACCAGCGGCAGGCCGATCAACACCGCCAGCACGATCAGCAGGGCGCGCGTCAGGCGCGCGAATACTGCGCGCAGGTTGCCGTCGATGCCTTCCACACGCATCAGCCGCGCCTCGATGGCTGCGCCGACCCACAGCGCCGCCAGCAGCGTGGCAAGCACCACGCCTGCGCCCTGGAGAATCAGCCAGAGATCGATGCGCCCCTTGCCGACGCTGAAGCTGACGCTCTCCAGCAGCTCGATGAGCTGCGGCAGCACGCCGAGGATGTGCAGCGCGACTGCGCCCCAGACGAGGAAGGCCAGCGTGCGCTCGAAACTGACGAGCCAGGGCGCGCTGGAAAAGAAGCTCTGGCGCACGACGAACATCACGGCGCGGATCAACACCAGCGAGACCAGCAGCGACACCGTCAGCGACAGCAGATTGACGCTGTGCCAGACCGCCAGCAGCGGCCGCGCGCCCAGCACCAGCAGCAGCATCGCCAAGGGCGGACCGAGCCGTTTCAGCCCGTGCCGGCCGAAGGCCAGGGCGCGGTTTTCCGGCGCCACGCCCGCCAGACGCCAACCCAGCCAACGGTCGAAAGTCCAGGCCAAGGCCAGGCAGACCAACAGTGTGCCGACCTGCCACAGCACGTCGGGCTGGCGCAGGTCGAGCCAGAGATCGACGAGGAAGGCGCCGACGGGGCTGGCGGGGGCGCTCATGGCAATAGCGCCTCTTCATAAGGCAGGGCATCGTCGCGATGGCGCCGCCAGTTGTCGAGATAGGCGCGCGCCAGCGCACGGTTGCCGCGCAGGATCAGCAGGTTCTCGGCATTGCGCGCCTGCGCGGAGAAGCTGAAGTTGTAGCTGCCGGTGATGACCACGGGTTTGTCCCCTTCGGCGTCGATGAGCAGGATTTTATTGTGGGCGGCGGCATAGCGGGTTTCGAGCCGCAACGCGACGCCGGCCTCGCGCAACTTCGGCACCAGCGAATTGTCTTTCGCCGTCATCTCGCGGTCGGCCAGCACCTCCAGGCGAATGCCGCGCGCATGGGCGTCGAGCAGGGCGCGCGCGATGTTGCGGCTGGTCAGCAGATAGGCTTGCGCGTGGATGCTTTTCCGCGCCGCGCCGATCTCGCGCAGCAGCGCGCCCTCGGCGTCGTCCCAGGGCGTGAACAAGACCTCCACCGTGCCGACGGCGGGCAACTCGGCCGCCGCGCCCCAAGGCGCGCACAGCGCCAGAACGCCGGCGCACAGCCAATGCCTCATGCGGCGGCGCGTTCCAGCACCGCCGCGTAGAAACCGTCGGTGCCGTGCGTGTGCGGCGCCAGACGCAGGTCGGGGCCGGCCAGTTCGAGGGCGATGCCCTGTGCCGCCAGCACCTCGCCCGCCGACAGGCGCGCGTATTGGGGATGCGCAGCGAGGAAGGCGTCGACGATGGCCTCGTTTTCCTCGGGCAGCAGGCTGCAGGTGGCATACACCAGCCGCCCGCCGGGTTTCGGCAGGCGCGCGGCCGAGGCGAGGATGGAAGTCTGCTTTTGCACCAGTTCGGCCACGCTCTCCGGCGTCTGGCGCCACTTCAGATCGGGATTGCGTCTGAGCGTGCCCAGGCCGGAACAGGGCGCGTCGACCAGCACGCGGTCGCACTTGCCGGCCAGGCGTTTGACGCGCTGGTCGTTCTCGTGGGCGATGACAACCGGATGCATGTTCGACAAGCCGGAACGCGCCAGGCGCGGCTTCAACTTCGCCAAACGCTTCTCGGAGATATCGAAGGCGTAGAGACGCCCGGTCGAGCGCATCAGCGCGCCCAGCAAGAGCGTCTTGCCGCCGGCCCCGGCGCAGAAATCCACCACCATCTCGCCGCGCTTCGGCGCCAGCAGATGGCCGAGCAACTGGCTGCCCTCGTCCTGCACCTCGATGGCGCCGGAGAGGAACAGCGGATACTGCGACAGCGCCGGCTTGCCCGCCAGGCGGATGCCCTCGGGCGCGAACGGACAGGCGCGGGCGGCGATGCCGTGCTTCTCCAGTTGCGCCAGCACGACGGGACGCGTGTCCTTCAGCAGATTGACGCGCAGGTCGAGCGGCGCCGGCTGGTTCAGCGCGCGGGCGAGCGCCAGCACCTGGTCGGCGGGCATCAGCGCGCACAAGCGCTCCGCCAGCCAGTCGGGCAGATCGGCCTGCTCCGCAAGACTCAGTTCGGGTTCCGGCCGCGCCTTGAGTTGCGCCAGCCATTCGGCGTCGTGCTTGGTCAGCACGGCTTCGAGCGTGCGGAAACTCAGGCCGGCTTCGCGGGTCAGCGCGGCCAGCACCAGTTGGCGCGCGGGCGGCGTGCTGTCGCCCGCGCCGACCCAGGCCGCCAGCGAACGCCGCTTGCGCAGCACCGCATAGGCCGTATCGGCGATGAAAGCGCGTTCGTGCGGACCGGAGCGATGCGCGCGCAGGAAGGCCGATAGTGCGACGTCGGCCGGCTGTTGCAGGCGCAGCAGTTCGTGGGTGGCGGCGGCGGCCTGATCGATGAGGATGCGGGTAAGGGAGTTCATTCGGTGCCTTCCAGTTCGACCGCCGTGGCGGTCTGGTCAAAAACTTCGCCTTTGCGGTCGCGATGGCGAATCCGCAAGGGCAAACGTGTCAGGGTATCGAGCCAGACTTCTGTCGACTCGTCGCTGTTGGCGCCGGGCAAGGCGAGATGCCAAGCCGCGCGCACGCCGAAAGGCGTATCGAGGGTCGCGGTGTCGAGAATGCGCAAGGCGTAAGGCTCGACCTTGCGGCCGGTCGCCAGCGTCAGCGCGCTCTCGTGGGCGTCGAGCGGCAGGGCGCCGAGTTGATAGAAGATCGACAGCAGATCCTGCGTCTGCTCGGTGTAGGCGTGGTTGGCGCCGCTGCTGGAGAAGATGAGCTTCTGCGCCGGATCGATGCGCAGCGACTGCGTCGAACGGCCGTCGCGCGCGCTGTCGAATTCGAGCGGCTGCAAACCGCCCGGCACGAAGACGCCCCGGCTGCGCTGCACCACCTTCACCGGCTTGAAGAAGGCGGCGAGCCCGGTGGTCTCCGTCGTCGCGCGCAAGTCGTAGGAGGCGCCGTCGTGCGACCAGACATGCTCGGCGCGGCCGACGACGAAGCCGTCTTTGCCGCGCGTCACCGCGAACTCGATGCGGCCGCGCTTCGGCCAGACCGCCGCGAAACTCGGCTCTGGCGGGACGGCGGCAGCAGCCTCCGCAGGTGCGCGCTCGGCCGGCGCAGGCGGCAGTTCGGGCGGCGGCGGACGCGTTTCGGCCGCAGCAGCAGCGGGGACATGCGCAGGCTCGACCGAGGGTTCCACTGCGCGCGCGCGCGCCACGTCCGGCACCATCGCCGGACGCGGTGTGGGGCGAACTTGCCGCTTGGGCGGCGGCACAGCCCGCTCTGTCGGCGCGACCGCCGGAAGCGGCAAGGGCGCCAGCGTGACGTCGAGCGTGGTCCGCTCGCGCTCCAACCATGGCAGCCGCCAGCCCGGCGCGGACAGCGCGAGTACATGCAGCATCAGCGACAAGGCCAAAGCCCAGCGCAACGAACGTCGCACGACATCGTTCATCCGCCCGCCGGCACGCGCAGCGCGGCCGTCGGCGGGGTGTCGTCCGCGTCCCAGATCACCCGCCCGGACTCCAGCCGGCAGCGGCCTTCAAGCATGCCGCGCGCCGCCTGCGGATAGACGATGTGCTCCTGCGCCAACACGCGCGCCGCCAGTGCGTCGGCCGTGTCGTCAGCCACTACCGGCACGGCGGCCTGGACGACAATCGGGCCGCAATCGAGCGTCGGCGTGACGAAATGCACCGTGCAGCCATGCACGCGCACGCCGGTCGCCAACGCCGCCTCGTGAGTGTGCAGGCCGGGAAAGGACGGCAGCAGCGAGGGATGGATATTCACCAGACGCCCCTCGAAGCGGCGCACGAAGGATTCGGTCAGCACGCGCATGAAGCCGGCCAGGAACACCCAGGTGGCACCGCGCCCTTCAATCGCGGCGGCAAGCGCTGCGTCGAACGCCTCCCGCGTGGGAAAAGCCTTGTGGTCGACCACGACGGTCGGCACGCCGCGCGCGGCGGCCCAGGCCAGCCCGGCGGCGTCGGGACGGTTGCTGACGACGGCGACGCAGGTGCCGGGCAGTTGGGCGTCGATCAGGGCTTGCATGTTGCTGCCGCGACCGGAAATCAGGATGGCATAGTTCTTCATTTGATGGGCAGGAAAACGGCAGTGGCGAGATTCTGAAACAGCTTGACGACGGTGCGCTGGGTCTTGTCGGCGACGATCTGCGCCAGGATATCGAGATTGCCGATGAGGCGGCCGAACTCGCGCTCGAAGCTCAGGTTCGCCAGCGGCGCGATTTCGTTGGCATACAGCAGCGGCGCGCCCGCCGGCAGATCGTCGACAGGCGTGGTGCGACGTGCGTTGGCCAGCTTCCAGGCGGCGATTTCGGCGTTGCGGGCGGCATTGTGCAGCTTTTGGGCATCGAGTTCGTCGAGCAGGAAAAATTCCGTCTTGCCCTCGAAGGCGTCGTCGAGCATTTCCATCAGGCCGCCGATGTAGGCGGCAACGCGGTCTTGCGCGTAGTCCTCGCGCAAGGCTGCCAGCACCGCTGCCGTGCCGCGCTGTCGTTCCGGCGGCGGCGGCGGCACTGCGGCGGGTTCCGCCAGTCGCGCCAGCGCCTGTTCGAGACTGGCATGGCCGGACTTTTTCCATTCGCGCGGATTGCGCTTGTAGAGTTTTTCCGCCAACCGCGTCAGGCTGGCGCGGGCTTCGCGCCGGTGCAGGTCGGCGACACGGTCGATATCCGTCTTGACGAACTGCGTCGGGCTCGACACGCAGCCGGCCAGCGGCAGGGCCAGCCAGCCGAGCAGCGCCACGCAAACGCGGCGGCGCTTCATGGGTGCGCCCGGTTCCGCCGCTGGCGTAACCAGCCCAAGGCCATCGGCAGGAGCGAGAGCGCGACGATGCCGACGATGACGAAGGACAGGTTGTTCTTCACCACCGGCAGGTTGCCGAACCAGTAGCCGGCCAGCGATAAGGAAAACACCCAGAGCAAGGCACCGAGCAGATCGAAGAAAAAGAAGCGCGGATAGGTCATGCGCGCCACACCGGCGACGAAGGGCGCAAAGGTGCGCACCAGCGGGATGAAGCGCGCCAGCGTCATCGTCAACGGGCCGTAGCGCTCGAAAAAGTCGTGCGTTTTGTCGTAGGCGCTACGGTTGAAAAAGCGAGAACCCGCGCCCCAGCGCAAGATGCGGCCGCCCAGCCAGCGCCCGATGCCGAAATTGACGTTGTCGCCCAACACCGCCGCCGTCAGCAGCACGGCAATCAGCACCTGGATGTCCATGCCCCCCGTGGCAGCCAGCGCACCAGCGACGAAGAGCAGGGAATCGCCCGGCAGGAAGGGCATCACCACCAGCCCGGTCTCGCAAAACACGATGGCGAAGAGGATGGCGTAGATCCACACTCCATGCTCGGCCACCAGCAGGGCAAGGTGGCGGTCGAGATGCAGCACGATATCGAGAAACTGCGCGAAAAATTGGGGAAGTAGGTCCATGGCGCGGCGCAGTTTACTCCACGGCATATAATCGCCCGCAATGTCACGCATCCACCCGCTCCCCGACCTCCTCATCAGCCAGATCGCCGCCGGCGAGGTCGTCGAACGTCCGGCTTCCGTGCTCAAGGAATTGATCGAAAACAGCCTGGATGCCGGCGCAACGAAAATCGACGTGCAGATCGAGGACGGCGGCGTCAAACTGATCCGCATCGCCGACGATGGCGGCGGCATCGAAAAGGACGACCTCGCACTGGCGCTCACGCGCCACGCCACGAGCAAGATCGCCAGCCTCGCCGACCTTGAAAGCGTTGCCAGCTACGGCTTTCGCGGCGAGGCGCTGGCCTCCATCGCCGCCGTGGCACGCGTTGCCATCGCCAGCCGCGCGGCCGCTACGCCACACGCCTGGAAACTGGACGCCGACGCACCGGAATGCGTGCCGGCAGCCCTCGCAGGCGGCACCGTCGTCAGCGTCGCCGACCTCTACTTCAACACCCCGGCGCGACGCAAGTTCCTCAAGTCCGCCGCGACGGAGTTCGCGCGCTGCGACGAAGTCTTCGTGCGCATGGCCTTGGCCCGCCCGGACGTCGCCTTCGCGCTGACGCACAACGGGCAGGAGAAACGCCGTCTCGCCAGCGCCGAGTTTGCCGGCCGCATCCGCGCGCTGCTGGGCGAAGAATTCATCGACCTCGCCCGCCCGGTCGAAGCCGTCGCCGGCCCGTTGCGGCTCGCCGGCTTCGCCGCCCTGCCCGCCTATGCGCGCAGCACGCGCGCGGAACAATACTTCTTCGTCAATGGCCGCTTCGTACGCGACAAGCTGCTGGTCCACGCGGCGCGCGAGGCCTATGCCGACGTGCTGCACGGCGCGCACCATCCGGCCTATGTGCTGTTCCTCGAACTCGACCCGGCGACGGTCGACGTCAACGTCCATCCAGCCAAGACCGAAGTGCGCTTCCGCGACGCCAGCGGCGTGCACCAGTTCGTCTTCCACGCCCTGCAACGCGCGCTGGCCGAACCGCTGGCGGCGACGCGACCCGCCACGGAACTCCCGACCGCCACGGCGACCGGCCCGACGCCGCACCAAGGCGGCCTGCCCTTGCGCGAGCCTGCCGTCGCGGCGTATTACGACTTCGTCCGGCAGACAGACACAGTGACAACCGGTACAGCCTCAGACGCACCCGACGCTTCGCCGTTGGGTCACGCCCTCGCCCAGCTCCACGGCATCTACATCCTGGCGCAGAACGCGCAAGGGCTGGTGCTGGTCGACATGCACGCCGCCCACGAGCGCATCCTCTACGAACGATTGAAGACCAGCGCCGACGCACGCCCGACCGTGCAGCCCCTGCTGGTGCCCCTGCTGTTCGCCGCCAGCGCGGACGAGCTGGCCGATGCCGAAAGCCATGCGGACACCCTCGCCGCCCTCGGCATCGAGATCGGCCCGGCCGGCCCGCAACAACTCGCCGTGCGCGCCGTGCCGACCCTCCTGGCGGGCGGCGACATCGAGGCGCTGGCGCGCGCCCTGCTCGCCGAACTGGCCGAACACCCGACCAGCCGCGTACTCGAAACCCATCGCAACGAGATTCTCGCCACCCTGGCCTGCCACGGCGCCGTGCGCGCCCGCCGCCTGCTGAGCCTGCCCGAGATGGAAGCCTTGCTGCGCCAGATGGAAGCCACGGAACGCGCCGACCAGTGCAACCACGGCCGCCCGACCTGGACGCAACTCACGCTCGCCGATCTCGACCGTCTGTTCATGCGGGGGAAATGAATGCGGCGCTTCAAACACCTCCCCAAAACAGATTGCGGATGCACGTAACCACGTTGCCAATGACAGCATGCGGCCAAGAACCGACTAAAAGCCTACCCACAAAGCCGTCATCCAAATGACTGGTTTAGCCCGAAATCAACCGGGCAGCCTATGAAATTGTTGCCCCTGGCTGTTGGGCAGCGCAGCTCACGCGTTAGCGATCGAATAAAATACCCAACTTCAAAACAGTCTTATAACAGGGAGGTAAGCCATGCAGGGGTTTCGTCTGTTTGGACTCATTCTGCTGTTTGTTGCGCTCTGCGCCAAGGCTGAAGGACCGGCATTGGTCATCAGCACCAACAATACCCCGCTCGACAGGAAGGCGCTGGAGCTCTTGTCCCGCGAGGCATTCCACAGGGCCGGCCTCGAATTCAAACTGGTCAGCAACCCTTCCGAGCGCTCGCTGTTCATGGCCAACCAGGGTGAAGTAGATGGCGAAGGCCTGCGAATTGCCGGACTGAGCAGCCAATACCCCAACCTAATTCAAGTCCCAGAACGTTTTATTGGAATCAGCTTCGTGGCCTTTTCAAAAGACGCGATGATCAAGCTTGACCAGAGTTGGGAAAGTCTGAAGTCCTATCGCGTTGCATTCATTACCGGCTGGAAAATGTTCGAGGCGAATGCCGCCGGTGCAAAAAGCGTCACCAAGGTCGATAAAGCGGAGCAGTTGTTCAGGATGCTTGATGGCGGCAGGGTGGATCTGGCCTTGTACACGCGGGCAGATGGCATCTCTCTGTTGCGCAGCTTGGGCCTTTCGACCATCGCACCGATTTCCCCATCCCTCAAGGATGTCGACATGTACCTCTACCTGAACAAGAAGCATGAGGCTTTGGCGCCACGCATTGCCAAGTCCCTGCGTGAAATGAAGGGGGATGGCACGTACAACAAGATCATGTTCGAAGTACTGACAGAGTAAGGGAATCGCTTTGGCCCAGTCTACTTCCTCGAGAAATCCTTTCGAATTTCTCGGGATGCACAGCAAGGTCACCCGACACCTGATCAAGCGAGGCTTCCTGATCGGATTGGTTGCTGCACTCCTCGTTTCCTTCGTAGAAGCATTTATCGGCTATCAGGAGCGCCTCGAATCGCTCGACAGCCACTACACATCGATCGGCAACTACATTTCGCCGCCGATGGTACGCAGCCTGTGGTCTTTCGATACGGACCAGACCGAGGTCCAGCTCAAGGGCTTTGTGAGCATGCTGGATGTTTCCGCCGTACGCTTGGAGCAGGCAGATCGCCCAACCTTGTATTACGGCAGCCAAATCGCTGTGGAGACCTTCGAACGCTCCTTTCCCCTGATGCATATCGAAGAGGGCATGCAACATCATCTCGGAACACTGACGCTCATCAAGGACATGCAGCAAGAGCGCTTGTCCATGATGCGCGAACTCGGCGTGAACTTCATCGGTAACACGCTGGTCATCGTGATTGTCATCCTGATCGTACTGTATGCCTATCACTCGATGGTCCGGCGCCGGTTGGAGCAGGTTGCCGCCGAGCTGGTAGCGACCGACTCGGATGATTTGCGCAACTACGCTGACGCAGAGAAGGATCCGAAGCCCAGCGTCGATGAAATCGATGCGCTGGTAGCAGCGATCGTCAGGCTGAAATCTGTGGGCGGGCAAGCGCTGGTCACCATCGACACGCGCAACAGGGAACTCGAAAGGTTGCTGGCCGAACTGGCCGAGTCCAAGTCACTGTTGCAATCGGTCATCGACAATGCACCGGTACGGGTATTCTGGAAGAGTCCGGATCTCAAGTATCTCGGCTGCAACCCCGTTTTCGCTAGGGATGCCGGCAAGCAATTGCCGGTTGAGTTGATTGGCCACGACGACTATGAGATGGGCTGGGCGGCACAAGCCGATCTCTACCGTGCCGATGACCGGCAGGTGATGGCATCCGGTCAGTCCCGTCTCGGATACGAGGAACCACAGACTTCACCCGACGGCCGGACAGTCTGGTTGCGCACCTCGAAAGTCCCGCTGAAAAACAGCATCGATGAGGTGGTTGGCATACTCGGCTTGTACGAAGACATCACCGAGCGCAAGATGGCCGAGGAACGGCTGCAGGAAAGCGAGTCACGCTTCCGGGAACTGGTCGAGAGCATTCCCGGATTCGCCTATCGGTGCAAGCTTGACGCGGATTGGACCATGGAATATTTCAGCCCGGGCTTCACCAAGCTGACCGGATACGTGATCGATGACTTCATCGCCAACAAAGTCCGCAGCTTTGCCAGCATCATTCATCCGGAGGATGCCGCATTGGTAGATCGGGCGGTACGGGAAGGTGTGGGCAATAAACGTCCCTATGAGATCGAATACCGCATCTTCGATGCACAGGGGCGCATGCTCTGGGTCGGAGAACGTGGTTGTGGCCACTTTAACCAGGATGGACAACCCGGCTACCTGATCGGGGTGATCTTCGATATCTCCAGTCGCAAGGAGAGCGAATTTGACTTGGAGCGTCATCGACTCTATCTGCAAGAACTGGTCGATGAGCAAACCCAGGATTTGCGCGATGCCATGGAAACTGCAAAAACTGCCAACATCGCCAAGAGCACCTTCCTCGCCAACATGAGCCACGAACTGCGCACGCCGATGAATGGTGTCATGGGCATGGTTGACATGGCGCTGCGCCGCGCCACCGACCCACAGCAGATCGACTGGCTGAACAAGAGCAAAAGCGCCGCGCACCACCTGCTCTCCGTCATCAACGACATCCTCGACATCTCCAAAATCGAAGCTGATCGCCTTAAGCTCGAAATCATCCACTTCCAGTTCGGCGAAGTGCTGGAAAACCTCCTCAGCCTGCTCGGCCAAAAGGCCCAGGAAAAGCAGATCAAGCTGCTGGTCGATCTGGCGCCCGAAGTTCCCCGCATGGCTTTCCTGGGCGATCCCCTACGCCTCGGCCAGATCCTGCTCAATCTCACCGGCAACGCCCTCAAATTCACCGACCACGGCGCTATCACCGTGCGTGCCCGGTTGCTCGAAGACCATCCTGAAGATGTCCTGCTGCGTATCGAAGTCGCCGATACCGGCATCGGCATCGCCCCGGAAGACCAGCAACGCCTCTTTACCGCCTTCGAGCAGGCCGACGGGTCAATGACCCGCAAGTACGGCGGCACCGGCCTGGGCCTCGCCATCACCAAGCGTCTGGTGCAACTGATGGGTGGCGAGATCGACGTGGAGAGCACCCCGGGTGCAGGCAGCACCTTCTGGTTCACCGTGCGCCTGGGCAAATCCACCGATGCCGTCCTGCCAGTGCCGACTTTTACCGGAAAGAGTGCGGATGAGCGCCTGCTCGACGAATATGCGGGCACCCGTATCCTGCTGGCCGAAGATGAACCGATCAACCAGGAAGTCTCGCGTGGGCTGCTGGAAGATGCCGGCCTTGTCGTAGATCTGGCGGATGATGGCCTGCAGGCACTCGAATTCGCCAAACAGAATACCTACGCCCTGATCCTGATGGACATGCAGATGCCACACCTGAACGGGATTGAGGCGACCATGGCGATCCGGGCGTTGCCCGCCTACGCGCATACGCCGATCCTCGCCATGACCGCCAATGCCTTCGACGAGGATCGTCAGAGATGTATCGATGCCGGCATGAACGACCACATTGGTAAGCCGGTAGACCCGCAGAAGCTATATGAAACCTTGCTGGCGTGGTTGGAGAAGCCCGTTAACTGATCGGTGGCTTGATTGCAGAAACCCGCCATTGGCTTGGCGGTGACTTGTACGGCGGCTCAGGGTCGGCTCCTGCCTGCCAAGCAAAAGTAGTATTGGGAATCACGATTTGCTACCGCCGTCCCGCCAGCGCCGACTTTTGTGCTTCTTTGGCTTTCCCGTATTATCGAACCATGCCAATCCTTTCCATTTTCTTCGGCATCATCGTGCGGATGTGGCACGACGACCACCCGCCACCGCACATCCATGTCGAGTATCAGGGATTCGAGGCATTGGTGGATATTCGTACCGGACTGATCACCGAGGGACGCTTGCCGGTAAAGGCGGCGGCCATGGTGAAGGAGTGGTGCGGACGGCATCGCGACGAGTTGCTGGCGAACTGGGCTCGCGCCTGCTGTTTCGAATCGCTGGAGCGCATACAAGGAGCGGATCAAGATGATTAAGGTGATTGCGGCACGTTACATCGGCGACTTTCAAGTGGCGCTGCAATTTTCCGACGGTGCTGAAGGCGTGTTCGATGGACACGCCTTGCTACTGCGCGAGGGCAGTTTGCTTGTGCCATTGCATGAAGAGGGCTATTTCCGTCGTTGTTTCGTCGATGCGGGCGCACTGTGCTGGCCGAACGGTTTGGAACTTTCGCCGGCACGGCTGCGCGAAAGCGTAGGTTTGGCCGAAGTCGTCTGAAGACGAATTGGGGATAGACTGACCCGCTGATACCGTGCATACCCTCGATCCCCCGTATCCCCCCGCCCTCTGCATCATCGGTCCCACCGCCGGTGGCAAGACCGACCTGGCCTGCGCCATCGCGCGGCATTTTCCCGTCGAGCTGATCAGCCTCGATTCGGCCCAGGTCTTCATCGACATGGACATCGGCACGGCCAAGCCCGACGCGGCCATGCTGGCCGAATTCCCCCACCACCTGATCGACCTCATCACGCCCGAGGAACGCTACTCGGCCGCCCGCTTCCGCGCCGACGCCCTGCGCGTCATGGACGAAATCGTCGCGCGCGGCCGCATCCCCCTGCTGGTGGGCGGCACGATGCTCTACTACAAGGCGCTGCGCGAGGGCCTGGCCGACCTGCCGGAGGCCGACGCCGACTTGCGCGCCGCCATCGACGCCGAGGCGGCGGAGCGCGGCTGGCCGGCGCTGCATGCCGAACTGGCGCAGTTCGACCCGGCCACGGCCGCCCGTTTGGCGCCCACCGACGCCCAGCGCATCCAGCGCGCGCTGGAAGTCGTACGCCTCAGCGGCAAGCCGCTCGGCGACTTCTTTGCGCGCCAGACGGCGGACACCCTGGCGGACGCCCTGCCCTTCCGCCTCTTCACCATCGCGCTGGCGCCGGCGCAACGCGACACCTTGCACGCGCGCATCGCGCGACGTTTCGACGCCATGCTCGCCGCCGGCCTGGTCGGCGAAGTCGAGGCGCTACGGGAAAAATACGCCTTGACCGGCGACCTGCCTTCCATGCGCTGCGTCGGTTATCGCCAGGTCTGGGAGATGCTGGAGGGCCGCCTGCCGGTGCGCGAACTGCGCGACCGTGGCGTCTTCGCCACGCGCCAATTCGCCAAGCGCCAGCTCACCTGGCTGCGCGCACTGGGCGAAGCCGGCGCGATCGATCTGGAATCAAGGCCAGAAAGCGACGCGGAATCCGGCTTTGAGGATTCGCCAACTACTGCGAAAATATTACCTATTATTGCGGCCCACCTCGACAACGCCCCCCTTCCTCCGGCATGACTACCGAAACCACTCCAACGGAAGAACTCGAAAAGTTCACCACGCACAACCGCCGCGAGATCCTGTTCTACCTGCATCAACTCATCAACGACGGTGAACGGGTCAGCGTAATGTTCGACAACGGCCAGGAAAATATCCTGACGATGCTGCTTGATGTCGATGAGGCGAACGACAAGCTGATCTTCGACTGGGGCGGCAGCGAGTCGGTCAATCACAAGCTCTTGCAAAGCGGCCGCAACTTCTTCATCTGCACCCCACATGGCGTGAAGAACCACTTCGTCACCGGCCTGGTGCGCGAAACCACTTACAAACAACGGCGCGCCTTCATCACCGATCTGCCCGATCACTACACGCGCCTGCAACGGCGCGAGTTCTTCCGCCTCGTGCTGCCGATGACGCGCCGGCCCATCTGTACCCTGCGCCTGCCGAACGGCCAGTCCGTGCAACTGCTGGTGGTGGATCTCAGCATCGGCGGCATCACCGCCGAGCTGCCGGGCGCGAGCGTGCCCTGCGAAATCGGCGCAACCTTGCCGCGCGCCAGCATCGACCTGAAAGGCATCGGCAAGCTCGAAGTCGACCTGTTCGTGCGCAACGCCCGCACGGTGGATCGCGGCGGCAAGATCGCCGGCCGCGTCGGCTGCGAATACGTCAAGATCAGCCACGCCATGGAAAGCCAACTTCAGCGCTTCATCACCGACGTGCAGCGCGAGGAACGGGCGCGTTTAGGTAGCTAGCCTACGCCGGAGCCGTCGCGCCAGCGCCGAGTTTCAGCGAATGATCGTCTGCTCCTGCCCGGCGGCACGCGTTTCGATGTGGCCCAGGGCATACACCGTCTCGCCCGCCGCCGCCAGTAGTTCGGTCGCGCGCACCGCGTCGGCTGCCGCCACCACCACCACCATGCCGATGCCGCAGTTGAAGACGCGGTGCATCTCGTCGTCGGCAACATTGCCTTCCTTTTGCAGCCACTGGAACAGCGGCGGCAGGGTCCAGGCGGATTGTTCGATGACGGCGGTGACATGCTCCGGCAGCACGCGCGGCACGTTGCCGGTAAGGCCGCCGCCGGTGATGTGGGCCATGCCCTTGACCGTCACGCTTTCCATCAGCTTGAGCATGGATTTGACATAGATGCGCGTCGGCGCGATCAGCGCATCGGCAAAGGGGCGGCCGTGGAAATCGGCCGCGAGATCGGGTTGGGCGCGTTCGACGATGCGGCGGATCAACGAATAGCCGTTCGAATGCGCGCCCGAAGAAGCCAAGCCGAGCACCGTATCGCCCACCTGAATCGCCTTGCCGTCGATGATCTGCGATTTTTCCACCGCGCCAACGGCGAAGCCGGCGAGGTCGTATTCGCCCGCCGGGTACATGTCGGGCATCTCGGCCGTCTCGCCGCCGATCAAGGCGCAGCCAGCGAGTTCGCAACCCTTGGCGATGCCCTCGACCACGGTTGCGGCGGTGCCGACGTCGAGCTTGCCGCAGGCGAAGTAGTCGAGGAAGAACAGCGGCTCGGCGCCCTGCACGAGGATGTCGTTCACGCTCATCGCCACAAGATCCTGGCCCACGGTGTCGTGGCGATTCAACTGGAAGGCCAGCTTCAATTTCGTGCCGACGCCGTCGGTGCCGGAGACCAGCACGGGCTCCTTGAATTTCTTCGAGATCTCGAACAGCGCGCCGAAACCGCCGATGCCGCCGAGTACCTCGGGACGCATGGTGCGTTTCGCAGCGGGTTTGATGCGTTCGACCAGCGCGTCGCCGGCATCGATGTCGACCCCGGCATCGCGATAGGTCATCGAATTCGTCATGGCGGAGGAGGATGGTGTGTTCATGGATGAAACCCGGCGGGAAGAGGGATTTGCGGCGATAATTCCACCCGCCGCGCCTAATGTAGAGAGGCGCGGATTTTACCGGAATTACCCGCCCCGACCCGAATTGACCCAACTGCTCCTCGACCTCCAGCCCGCCCAGCCGCCCAGCCTCGACAACTTCATCGTCGGGGAAAACCAGGAACTGCTGGCGCGCTTGCGCAACCTCGCCGCGCCCGGCGGTTTCGACGCGCTCTATCTCTGGGGGCCAGAAGGACGCGGCAAGAGCCATCTGCTCGCCGCCACCGCCAGTTTTGCCCTGCGCCGCCGTCCCGCGCTGCTGCTGTCCGCCCACGCGCCCGCCGCCGCCTTCAATGCGCCGCCCGGCGGCCTCTTGATCGTCGACGACGTCGACACGCTCGACGACGCGGCGCAGATCGCCCTGTTCCGCATCTTCAACACCGCGCGCGTGATCGGCCTGGGCCTGCTGCTTGCGGCCAGACCCCCGTGTTGCAACTGGCTCTGCGCGAAGACCTGCGCACCCGCATCGGCCAGGCGCTGATCTACGAGGTCAAAACGCTCAACGACGAGCAGAAAGGCGCCGCCCTGCGCCGCCACGCCCTGGAGCGCGGCCTGCGCATGGACGACGGCCTGGTGCGCTACCTGCTCGCCCACGGCCGGCGCGACCTGCCTTCGCTGATGGCCGTGCTCGACCACCTCGACCGCACCACCCTCGAACGCCAGCGGCCGGCCACGCTGCCGCTGCTGAAGGAAGCCCTGCAACTCCAACTCGTCCCCGACGCTATTCCCGACTCCCATGAACCTGGCCCTGTTTGACCTCGACAACACCCTGCTCGCCGGCGATTCCGACTTCGAGTGGGCGCAATTCCTCATCGCCAAGGGCGTGCTCGACCGCGAAGTGCATGCGGTAAAAAACCAGGCCTTCTACGACGACTACAAGGCCGGCACGCTCGACATCCACGCCTTCCTCGAATTCCAACTCGCCCCGCTGGCGCGCCACGCCCGCGCCGAACTCGACGCCTGGCATGGCGAATTCATGGCCACGCATATCCTGCCGCTGATCGGCGCCCCGGCGCGCGCGCTCGTGGCACGCCACCGCGCCGCCGGCGACCTCTGCGCCATCGTCACCGCTACCAACAGCTTCGTCACCGGCCCGATCTGCCGCGAATTCGGCATCCCCCATCTTGTCGCCACCGTTCCGGCCCAGGAAAACGGCCAATTCACCGGCGCGCCGCGCGGCACGCCGGCCTTCAAGGAGGGCAAGATCGCGCGCGTCGATGCCTGGCTCGAAGCCCTCGGCCTGTGGTGGGGCGCGTTTGGAGAAAGCTGGTTCTACAGCGATTCGCTCAACGACCTGCCGCTGCTCGCCAAAGTGAGCCATCCCGTCGCCGTCGATCCGGACGCCACCCTGCGCGCCCATGCGGCAGCCCAGGGCTGGCCCATCCTCAGCCTGAGATGAGACCACAGCAGCCATGGGGTATCATCCTGCCCCACTCCAAGCATAATCAAGGCATGTTCTCCGCATGATCCGCAAGCTGCTGCGCCGCGTCTTCAAGCGCGGCGAACCCTCCCCCCATCCGGTCGAGATCGTCCCCGCCGAGCACCACGGCATCCGCCCCGAGGATGTCTCGCCCGGCGCCCGCCGCGTCTGCATCGGCCTGCAGGAAGCCGGCCACCGCGCCTACGTCGTCGGCGGCGCGGTGCGCGACCTGATCGCCGGCATCGTCCCCAAGGACTACGACATCGCCACCGACGCCACGCCCGACCAGGTGCGCCAGGTGTTCCGCCGCTCGCGTCTGATCGGCCGGCGCTTCCAGATCGTGCATGTCATGCAGGGCGCCGAAACCCTTGAAGTCTCCACCTTCCGCGCCGCCCACGACGCCGACACCCTGAAGGACGAACACGGCCGCGTGCTGCGCGACAACGTCTGGGGCAACATGGAAGAAGACGCTGCGCGCCGCGACTTCACCGTCAACGCCCTCTACTACGACCCCGCCGCCGGCAAGGTCTACGACTACCACCACGGCGTGCGCGACCTGCAACGCAAGACCCTGCGCATGATCGGCGACCCGCGCGCGCGCTACCGCGAAGACCCCGTGCGCATGCTGCGCGCCGTGCGCCTCTCCGCCAAGCTCGACCTGCGCCTCGACCCGCAACTCCAGGCGCCGATCCGCGAAATGGCTGAGCTGATCGAAAACGTCCCCGCCGCGCGCCTGTTCGACGAAATGCTCAAGCTGCTGTTCTCCGGCCACGCCGTCGAATGCGTCAAGCGCCTGCGCGAGGACGGCCTGCACCACGGCCTGCTGCCGCTGCTCGACGTCATCCTCGAACAACCGCTCGGCGAAAAGTTCGTCATGCTCGCGCTCAACGACACCGACGCCCGCATCCGCGCCGGCAAGCGCACCTCGCCCAGCTTCCTCTTCGCCACCCTGCTCTGGCACGAAGTCCTCGCCAACTGGGAAACGCGCAAGAAGAACGGCGAAATCCCCCTCCCCGCGCTGCACGCCGCGATGGACGAAGTGCTCGACACCCAAGGCGAAAAGCTCGCCATCACCCGCCGCATCGCTGGCGACATCAAGGACATCTGGCTCATGCAGCCGCGCTTCGAAAAGCGCGCCGGCCGCGCCCCCTTCCGCCTCATCGAGCAACAACGCTTCCGCGCCGCCTGGGACTTCCTCCACCTGCGCGCCCAAAGCGGCGAAGCCCCGCAGGAACTCGCCGACTGGTGGGCCGCCTTCCAGGAAGCCGGCAACGCCGAACGCGAAGAAATGCTCAAGCCCGACCCCGTCCCGAAAAAACGCCGCCGCAGCCGCAGCAACAAAGCCCGCAAACCCGCCGAAGACGGCACCGCCGTCGCGCCAGCACCGAGTTTCGACGGCGAGGGTTGAAACCAACCGCCGAACGCCAACACAAACGCGGCCCTTGACATACCATTTTTGGTATAGCCATAATCCGACATGTGGCAAATCGAAGAGCACCGTCGCGTCGACAAACAACTTGCCGGCTCCGTGCCTGTGGAAGTTTTGAAGCGTTACGAGAAATGGAAAGACATTGCAAGGCTTTCCGGGCCGCAAGGTTTGCGGGTCATCAAGGGATTTCACGATGAAGCGCTGTCCGGCGAATGGAAAGGTCACCGCTCGTCGCGGCTCGGGCTTCAGTGGCGGGTGATCTATCGGATTGTCGCCGACGTGTTGCAGGTTCAGGTCGTACATGTCACCGCCCACGATTACAGGAGACCATGAAATGAAAGAGTTCAGTCCCGCCAAACAGCGCGTCGAGGTTTCGGTGGGCGAGTCCGTCCGCATCCTGCGAGAGCTTCAGGAGCTAAGCCAAACCCAGCTAGCCGAGCTCACCGGCATTCCGCAAGCCACAATCTCCGCCATCGAGAACGGCCGCGTCAACCTGGGCGTGGAGCGCGCGAAGACGCTGGCCCGCGCTCTCAATTGCCATCCGGCCGTGCTTGTGTTTCCAGGCTGGGAAGTGCCGCTTGAGCATGCGGCGTGACATAGATATGGGAACACTCAACCTGAGCTTCCCTCTGTTCTTCGTCCAATACTGTTCATTGACCAAGGGGATCACATGCTACTCACTGACTACCTTTCGTCTGTCCTGAAACAACTCGAGACCCATTACAACACAATGGGCGAGGCACTCCCCCAGCCTATCCTTGAGAAGACCGGGAGTGGAGTTCATTTCAGGCACGAGCAATATTCAGACTCGTTATTGTCCTATCTCAAGGGCATCAAATTACTAAGCACACTCAACGCAGCACTGATCCTATACCAGCATGGGCATGCACAAGAAGTTGGTGCTCTCTGCCGAATGGCCGATGACTTCTGCAATGAGATATTGTTCTTCGTCAAGCCGCTTGGCAACGCTGGCCCAAGCAGAGATCAAGTTCGTATGTTCGAGGACTTCTTCCGCGAAGAATTTGAGAACCCGGAAAACCCGCTTGCCTCATCTCAAGACCGCAACACTGTCCCACGCAGAAAGATCAACGCCGCCTTCGGGCAACTTGTCAGTAACGAGCTTAACCCTCACGATGCGCAGAACACGCTAAGCACGATACACAAAGCATTTTCTGGTTACGTGCATGGAGCATACCCGCACATCATGGAGATGTACGGCGGCAACCCGCCTAGATTTCACATGGCGGGCATGCCCGGCACTCCCCGCATGGATGAATGGAATGACCAACTTGTTACTTACATCTATCGCGCCATCATGACTGCCGAACTGATTTCGCGAAAACTCACGCTACCAGAAACTGAGCGTTCGATCCGTACTCTCTTGGTCAAGTACGAGACGCAGTTGCAGTGCAAGCCAACCGAAAAAGCCGAAACCATAATTCAGCGGCAGAAGAAGAAGTGACCCCCAACCTCTCAGAATCGAGAACAAACCACGCCCCTCCAGACGGCAATCCGGCGCACTTGTTGACACAACAAATTTTCCAAAAGTCGGTGCTGACAGGACGGCGCAACAGGCACATTCGTTACCCGCCGCCATGGAGACAAATAGATGCAATCCAATGAAGATGACCTGATCCGGGAAATGGTCGAGACAATTGTCCGCGAGGCCGATCCGGACGCCGTGATTCTGTTTGGCTCGCATGCGCGCGGCGAAGCCCGGCCGGATTCGGATGTGGACTTGCTGATCGTCGAGCGCGAACCGTTTTCCCCAAAGCGCAGTCGCCGCGCGGAGACGGCGCGCCTGTATCTGGCTTTGCGCAAGCTTGGAGCGGCAAAAGATTTGTTGCTCTACAGCCGGGAAGAATTCGAGCGGTTCCGGTATTCCGCGCATCACATCGTTGGCCGCGCCCAGCGCGAGGGAAAGGTGCTGCATGGATGCATATGAACGCGCCCGCAGCTTGCTCGTCATGGCTCGCAAGGATTTCGACGCCTTGCGCGGTATGGTCGGCAATCCATTGTTCGCCGACGAAGTTTTTGGCTTCCATGCCCAGCAAGCCATCGAAAAATCGCTCAAGGCATGGCTGTCCATCCGTTCGGTGGATTACCCATTGACCCACGACCTTTCGCGCCTGCTGGATTTGCTCGAAGGCGCGAAGGTCGATGTCGCCCCATATTGGTCGCTTGTCGAATTCACCGTCTTCGCGGTACAGGCTCGCTATGAGGCGGGCCTGTTGGAGGCGGACGCGCCAATTGATCGGCTGGCGGCGATTGCACGCGTTGAACAATTGCTTGCGGCGGTTGAAGTTGGTGTGACTTCGCTCTAAGGCAAAATCGCTTCACCCGACATTCGGCGCCCCCCTCCCTGTCCCAACCCGCCCGGAGTCTCCCATGCCCGCCCCGATCCTCAACATCGCCGACGTTTCCCTTGAGCCGCGTCCCGCTGCCTTCGCTCCCACCGGCCCCGCTGCCGCGCGCTTCGACGCGAAGATCGGCGCGATTGGCGCGCGCGTCGGGGCGAAGAAGCTGGGTTACAACGTCACCGCCGTGCCGCCCGGCAAGAGCGCGTTTCCTTGCCACAACCATTGGGTGAACGAAGAGATGGTGTTCGTGCTGCACGGCACAGGCACCCTGCGCCTCGGCGCCGACACGTTCCCGCTGCGCGCCGGCGATGTCGTCGCGCTGCCGCCGGGTGGGAAGGATACCGCCCACGAGATCGTCAACACCGGGGCGGACGAATTGCGCTATCTCGCCGTCAGCACCAAGCTGTCGCCCGAAGTTTGTGAGTATCCGGATTCCGGCAAGTTCGGCACCTATGCCGAAGCGCCGCCCAGCCCGGAAGGCAAGCTCGGGTTCCTCCGTTTCGTCGGACGCGAAGGCCAGTCGCTCGATTATTGGGAAGGCGAGTGAGCGCATCGACGCGGCGGGCTTAACGATCGGACGCTAGATATTCGGAGGGCGCGCTCAGAATCTCCGGTCAACTCAAAACTTAGTCAGCGAGAAGTACAGGAGGCTGCGGAAATTGGGAAAGAGGCCCTCGCTGCAATCGACAACAGAACTATGCAGTCGCTCAACATCCATCGTACCTAATCTTACTGTGTCACAAGCGTCGTCTTGAGTTTTGTCGCCCGCAGGCCATCCGATCAGCAACCACTGCTCGGAGTGCAAACGGGCCTTGCCAATGTTTCCTCCCGCGTGGCGCACACGGATGGCGGCAACAGTTCGAGGCCAGAAGGCCAGACCACCACCGACGATTTGATTCCGACGACGTAGGGCCAGCCCAAGTCGGTGAGACGCGTGCCGGTCCATATGTCCAAGTCCATTCGCCAAATGCTCCATGTATCGCTCAAACCTCTGGCTCGCATTCATCACTCCTCCGAAGGAAGTCGAAGATGCACCTACAATACATTGTCGTTAATGACGCAGTAAGATTAAGACTGAAGAACTTATTTTCACAGTCGTCGAGGCGTAAAAATGACGCGGCATTTTCAGTGCTTTTGTCATTGCATCGTCAAGGAATGGCGCCACGCCGTCCCGCCAGCGCCGAGTTTGCACTCAGGGCTTCCTCTGGTCCGATTGCCTACTGCGCATACCCGTGATGCGCCAGCCAAAAGCAACCGGCGCCTGAGTCAGGCGCCGGTTGGGTGTTACGTTGGAGCTACTTCTATCAAGCGGCTTTAGTTTCGCCTGGGATGAAGAAAGACCAGATATAGACGACGAGGCCGGCGAGGAAGCCGACGCCGGACCAGACGCGCATCCAGTAGAACAGGGCGATCTGATCCTGAGCCACCATGAAGGGCAGAGGGCTGTCGGAAACGCGCTGTAGCCAGACCTGGAGGATGCCGGCGGCGGTGAGGAACAGGGTAATGAAGACGATGGAAACCGTCATCAGCCAGAAGCCCCACATTTCCACGACCTGCGCCTTGTTGCTATTGGCGGCGCGGCCGCGCATCTGCGGATAGGCATAGCTGATCATCGTCAGCACCGCCATCACATACGCGCCGTAGAACGCCATGTGACCGTGGGCGGCGGTGATCTGCGTACCGTGGGTGTAGAAATTCACCGGCGCCAGGGTATGCAGGAAGCCCCACACACCGGCGCCGAGGAAGGCCATCACGCCGGTACCGAGCGCCCACAGCGTCGCCGCCTTGTTCGGATGATCGCGGCGGCGGCGGTTCACCATGTTGAACGCGAACAGCGTCATGGCGAAGAACGGGATGGGCTCCAGACCGGAGAAGATCGAACCGATCAACTGCCAGGACTCGGGCGTACCGATCCAGTAATAGTGGTGGCCGGTACCCAGGATGCCGGTAGTCAGCGTCAAAGTAATGATGACGTAGAGCCACTTCTCGATCACCTCGCGGTCGACGCCCGTCACCTTGATCAGCACAAAGGCCAGGATCGCACCGAGGATCAACTCCCACACGCCCTCCACCCACAGATGCACCACCCACCACCAGTAGAACTTGTCGCGCACGACATTGTGGGGATTGTAGAAAGAGAACAGGAACATGATGGCGAGGCCCCACAAGCCGACCAGCAGCACCGTATTGATCGCCGTCTTGCGGCCCTTCAACACCGTCATGGTGATATTGAAGAGGAAAGCCAAGGCCACGACGACGATCCCGACCTTGGTGATCAGCGGCTGTTCGAGGAACTCGCGGCCCATGGTCGGCAACAGATCGTTGCCGGTCATCTTGGCCAGCGTGGCGTAGGGCACGGTCAGGTAACCGACGACGGTGAGGCCGGCGGCGACGAGAAAGACCCAGAACAGCACGAGCGCCAGTTTCGGACTGTGCAACTCGGTCTCGGCCTCCTCGGGGATGAGGTAGTAGGCCGCGCCCATGAAGCCCATCAGCAACCAGACGATCAGCGCGTTGGTATGCACCATGCGCGCGACGTTGAACGGGATGGCCGGAAAGAGGAAGTCGCCGAGGACATACTGCAGGCCCATGATGAGGCCGAACAGAATCTGGGCGACGAAGAGTGCGATGGCCGCGATGAAATACGGCTTCGCGACGGCTTGGGATTGGTATTGCATAGTGATCTCCTCGGTCGGTCCGTAATCAGCCCTGAATATTGGGCGGCCACTTGGCGGTGTCGATCTCCGACACGTAGTGCAGGAAGGCAGCAATCTCCTTGAGCTGCTGATCCGAGAAATTGAACTGGGGCATGCTGCGCCGACCGGGAATACCCTCCGCCGGACGTGCCTTGATGAAGGCCATGACCGCCTCCTGGCTGCCCAGCCGCTTGACGACATTGCCCAACTCGGGCGCAAAGTAGGCACCTTCGCCGAGCAGGGTGTGGCAACCGATGCAGTTGTTGGTTTCCCACAGCTTCTTGCCGGCAATCACATCCGGATTGGACAGCATCTCGCGCTTGTCGCGCTTCGGAATGACCTGTTCGGTCTGATAGGTCAGCGCCAGAAACACCAGCAGGAAGAACATCGTCCCGCCATAGAAGATGTTTCGGGCGGTCGAGGTGGTAAATGCTTCGCTCATAAGGCCCCCTTGTTGTCGTTAGCCACGAATTGCGGCGTGCCGCGACTGTACGGAAGGGGGGGAGGCGGTTCCTTGACGGTGCTCAAGTAGCGGGAAACAGGGAGCGGCAATGGCTTGTCATCAGCATTGAATCGATTGCTGGCAGCAGTGCTGGCGTTTATGTCAGGGCAAAAAAAGACCCGCCGCAGCGGGTCTTTCGTGCAACGGTGAGATGCCGTTCAGGCGGCCGCCTGGATCGGAATGCGCTGGCTGCGGTGGGTGATGCGGTTTTTCGCATCGACATAGACCAGGTCGGGTTCGTGCTTGGCCAGTTCGATCTCGCTGAAGGCGGCGTAGGTGCAGATGATCAGCAAATCGCCGGCGGCGGCCTTGCGCGCGGCGGCACCATTCACCGAAATCGTGCCGGAATCGCGTTCGGCGCGGATGGCGTAGGTGGAAAAGCGCTCGCCGTTGGTGACGTTGTAAAGCTCGATCTGTTGGTATTCCTTGATATCGGCAGCATCCATCAGGTGTTCGTCGATGGCGCAGGAACCCTCGTAATGCAACTCGGCCTGAGTCACGGTGACGCGGTGCAGCTTGGATTTCAGCATGGTGCGTTGCATGGTCGCTCTCCTGTCATGCATGGGCGGCAAAAGTAAAAGACGAGGCTTCCGCAAACGGAATCGCCTTTCCTAGTGCGCTTCTGGCACACCGCCGGCATGAGCGCATCGCGGTGACCTAAACTTCCAGATTGTCGATGAGGCGCGTGCTTCCTAAGCGCGCCGCTGCCAGCACCACCAACCCGGAATCGTGAGCGGCCGGCGATTGTAAATCAAACTTTCGGCGTACTGCAAGATAGTCCGGCAACCAGCCATGAGCCCGCAATTCGGCCAGCGCTGTCGCTTCAAGGCTGGCGTAGTTGCGCTCGCCGCTACGGATGGCCGTCGCCACTTGCGTCAGCAGGCGATGCAGGCGCGGGGCCTCGGCGCGTTCGGCCGCCGACAGGTAGCCGTTGCGCGAGGACAACGCCAACCCATCGGGCGCACGTACAGTCGCGCCCGGAACGATTTCGATGGGCAGGGCGAATTCGCGCGCCATGGCGGAAAGCACCATGAACTGCTGGAAATCCTTCATGCCGAACAGCGCGGCCTGGGGCTGGACGATGGCGAAGAGTTTCATCACCACCGTGGCGACGCCGCGAAAATGTCCCGGCCGAAACTCGCCTTCGAGGATGCTTGCGTGCTCCGTCGGCGGTTCGACGACATAGCCTTGGGGGGTGGGATAGAGTTCCGTCTCGCTGGGCGCGAACAGGTGGTCGACGCCAGCAGCGGCGAGTTTCTCGCAGTCTGCGGCGAATGTGCGCGGATATTTGTCGAAATCTTCGCCGGGGCGGAATTGCAGGCGGTTGACGAAGATCGAGGCGACGACCGTGTTGCCGTGGCTGCGCGCTTGGTGCATCAGGGCGATGTGGCCCGCGTGCAGGTTGCCCATGGTCGGCACGAACGCAATGCGGCCGGCCGCCTGTAGCGCGGCGCGTACGCCGACGATGGTCTCGTGGATTTGCATCGGAAAAAGCTCAGCCTTAGTAACAGTGCTCGGGGGCGGGGAAGCTGCCATCCTTGACGGCGGCGACATAGGCCGTGACGGCGCCTTCGATGCTCTGCGCTTCGACCATGAAGTCCTTGACGAAGCGCCCCTTCTTGCCGGGATAGATGCCCAGCATGTCGTGCAAAACCAGCACCTGGCCGTCGCAGTCCTTGCCGGCGCCGATGCCGATGGTGGCGCAGATCTTGAGTTCACGGCTGATTTCGGCGGCGAGCGGCGCGGGCACCATTTCCAGCACCATCAAGGCCGCGCCGGCCTGCTCCAGCGCGTGGGCGTCGGCCTTCATGCGCGCCGCGCCGGCCTCGTCGCGGCCCTGCACGCGATAGCCGCCGAGGGCGTGCACCGACTGCGGCGTGAGGCCGATGTGTGCGCAGACCGGCACGCCGCGCTCGACGAGGAAATGCACGGTTTCGGCCATGACGAGGCCGCCTTCGAGCTTGACCATCTCGGCGCCGGCCGCCATCAGGCGCACTGCATTGCGGAAAGCCTGTTCCTTCGATTCCTGATAGCTGCCGAAGGGCATGTCGGCCACCACCATCGGGCGTTGGGCGACATGGCCGACGCACTCGGTGTGATAGACCATGTGCTCCATGGTCACCGGCAGCGTCGAGGTCTTGCCCTGCAGCACGTTGCCCAGCGAGTCGCCGACGAGAATGACGTCCACGCCGCAGCGGTCTTCCAAGGCGGCAAAGCTGGCGTCGTAGCCGGTGAGCATGGCGATCTTTTCGCTGTCCTTCTTCATGCGCGCGAGTTCGGGCAGGGTGATCGGCTTGTTGGAGGCGAGATAGGTCATCAGGGGCTGCGGAAAATGAAATAAACGGCGCCAAGGATACACAAACCGGCCCAGAGGTAATCGAGTTTCAGCGGCTGGCGCATGTAGAACACGACGAAGGGGACGAACACCGCCAGGGTGATGGCTTCCTGCAATATCTTCAGTTGCGCCAGCGACAGTTCGTGATGGCCGATGCGGTTGGCCGGCACCTGCAGCAGGTATTCGAACAACGCGATGCCCCAGGAGGCCAGCGCGGCGATCCACCAGGGACGGTCGTTGAGGTTCTTCAGGTGGGCGTACCAGGCGAAGGTCATGAAGACGTTCGACGCGGTCAGGAGCAGGGCGGTCTGCCAGACGACAGGGATCTGGGGGAAGGTCACGCTGCCTGCGCCAGACGCTCGATGCGCTGGTCGGCGACGCTGGCGAGCAGATCGACTACCCGGCCGCGATCGGGCACGACCAGTGCGGGCGCGATTTCCGCCAAGGGTGCCAGCACGAAGGCGCGTTCCGTCAGCCGTGGGTGCGGCAGCGTCAGTGCCGGGCTGTCGTAGCTTGTGTCGCCGTACAACAGGAGATCGAGATCGAGCGTGCGCGGCGCGTTCCTGACGCTGCCAGGGGTACGGGTGCGGCCGAAAGCGGCTTCGATGGCGAACAGGGCGGCGAGCAAACTCGGCGCTGACAGGACGGCGCCATCGACTTCGAGCGCCACGACGGCGTTGATGAAGTCGGGCTGATGGCGCAGGCCGACCGGCGCCGTACGGTAGAGCGAAGAGGCTGCAAGCAAGCGGCTGCCGGCAATGCCGGCAAGCGCCGCGATCGCTGCGCGCACCGTTGCCACGGGGTCGCCGAGATTGGCGCCAAGGGCGACATGGGCGGAAATGGAGGAGGAATCGGGGCGCATGCGGGGGCCGGGCAAAAAAACGCCCGCATTATGCCGCAGGCGCTGATAACATTTATCGCTTTGTAACTTGCCCTGGAGTTTCGGCAATGCCCGTACCGAATCGTCTCGCCCTGTCGATCATGCTTGCCTACTTTGGCGGCAGCGTACATTCCGCGCTGGCCGCCACGTCGATCGAGGCCGATCTCGACAAGCTGATGCCGCTTTCCCTGCTGGAGTTGATCAACACCCCGGTGGTGACGGCCTCGCGCCAAGCGGAGACGCGCGACCAGACGCCTGCGCACATCGTTGTCGTGACGCGCGAGCAGATTCGTGAGCGGCGCTACAAGAATCTGGCCGACCTGTTGGAGGACATGCCCGGCGTCGACTTCATGCGCGGCACCAAGTCCTCGCAGTACAACCAATTCACGGTGCAGGGCTATAGCGGGCCGAACAAGCTGGTGGTGATGCTGGACGGCGTGCGCATCGGCCATCCGGCCGGCGGCAACTTTCCGTTGGCCGAGAATTTCGCGCTCTACCACGCCAAGCAGGTCGAATTCCTCTACGGCCCCGCTGCCGCGCTTTACGGCGCCGACGCCGTGGCCGGCGTGATCAATATCATCACTGACCATGCCGCCGAGCGTCAGGGCGCCTGGGCCGAGGTCGGGGCGGGCAGCTTCGGCAGCCGCGAGGCTTCGTTCATGGCGGGCACGAAAACCGACAGCGGTCTAGCGTTGAATGTCGGCGGCCACTGGCAACGCTCCGAGCGCGCGCGCTTGCAGGATTACTATCCGGCCGATTTCGCCAAGAAGGACGCCAAGACCTTTGCCGGCGCGCTGCTGATTCCCGCCGCCACGCGCGAGGATTACGTCGGCGACATTAGCAGCAGCAGCCTCTACGCGCGCCTGGATCTGAACAAGAACCTGAGCTTCGGCTATTACCGCAACAGCTTCAATAGCCTCACCAGCACCGGCGATCCACCCGCCACGGCCGCGTATCTCGACGACTCCACCTGGATCACGCGCACCGACACCGTCTATGGCAAGTACCACTTCAACCTGTCGCCCGATCTCTCGGGCGAACTGGTGGTTGATTACTCCAACATGGAGGTCGATCCGCGCGCCAAGTACAACAACATCTACAACGCCTTCACCAACGGCTATTCCTATGTGCGCGGCGAGCGCTACTCCATCGAGCAGAACCTGAACTGGCGTGTGGACGACAAGCATCGCGTCCAGGCGGGCATCGGCTACCAGAAGTACTACGCCATCGAATCTGCCTCGTTGCCTGCGCCCTACAACACCGCCCAAGGACCGGGCGGACAGGGCTACAACTATCCGAACACCAATCTGCCGCTCGCCATCTACGACGCCTCCTTCGACAATTTCTCGGCCTATGCGCAGATCCAGTCGGAGTGGAACAGCCAGTTTTCCACCATGGCCGGGCTACGCCTCGACCGTCATTCCGCCTATGGTCAAGCGGTGAATCCGCGCTTGGGCGCGGTGTGGCGCGCCAACGCACAGCACCTGTTCAAGGCGCTTTACGGCGAGGCTTTTCGCGCGCCTTCGCCCGAGGAATTTCTCAGTTCCTTCGGCACCTTCGACGGCTCGAAAAATGCAAACGGGCTCTATGTCGGCACCGGTTTTCGCGTGCCGAACTTCGATCTGGAGCCGGAAAAGGCCAAAACGCTCAGCCTGAGTTGGGATTGGCGTCCGCGTCGGGATCTCAACGTGGTGGCGAACGTCTATCGCAGCGAGATCAAGAACCTGATCGTCACCTTGCCATCCACGGCGGTCAATTCGATTCCCGGCGCGATCCTGATCAGCCCCGAGACCAAGGGCAATGCCGGCGTGCAGACGCAAAATGGCCTGGATCTGATAACGCAGTGGCGCTTCAATCTGGGCGCCGCCTGGACCGGCGACCTCTGGGGTAGCGCCAGTTGGGTGGATGGCAAGATCAACGAGGGCGATGGCAAGGAGTGGGATCTGACCCACGTCGCCAGCCAGAAGTACAAGCTGGGCGCGACCTTCCGTCACCGCGACCGCCTCAGTATCACGCCGCAGATCTGGTGGGTCGGCGACACGACGAACGGCCGCAAGAAGAATTCGAGCAACCCGCCCGCGCGTCTTGAGACGGCCGGCTATACCGTAGTCAATCTGCATGTCGGCTGGCATCAGTTGCTGGACGGCAAGGCTACGCTCTGGTTGGACGTCTACAACCTGTTCGACAAGCGCTACTACGTCGCCCACGGTTCCGCCAGCCGCACCTTCTTCGACATGCCGCAGCAGCCCCGTACGCTGATGGCAGCGCTCGAATACCGTTTCTGACCGTGTCGACGCCGTCGAACCTGTCTCGTTCCGACTGGAGTGCCGCGCTTTGACGCGCCTGACGCGCTGGCTGGCGCCTGCGCTATTCCTCCTGGTTTGGCTGGGTGCGCCCGTACTTGCCCAGGGGGCGGCGGTATCGGAGTATGCCGTCAAGTCGGCCCTGCTGTTTCGCCTGCCGCAGTTCGTTTATCGGCCCGATGGCGTACGCAGTCCCGAACTGGTGATGTGCCTGCTGGGGAGCAATCCCTTCGGCGGTGCGCTGGAGAAACTGGCGCTGACGCCCATCGACGGTCGTCCGGTGCGGCTGGTCAAGTTGAATACAGCCGCAAGCGACGCAGGCGAGTGCAGTTTCGTCTTCATTTCGCGCGGCGAAGCGGATAATCTGGATGGCATTCTGCGCCGGCTCGGACGCCATGCTGTCGTCACCGTGTCGGACATCGAAGGCTTCGCCCGCTCCGGCGGCATGGTCGAACTGGCGCTGGGCGGCGAAGGTGCGGCGATCAGCATCCTGATCAATCGCAAGGCGGCGCAAAAGCAGAATATCGAGTTCAATGCCCAGTTGCTGCGCCTGGCCAAGGTGATCGAGCCATGATGCGGCTGTTGCGCCCGAAGACCATTCGCGGCAAGCTCATGCTGCTGTCTACCGGTGGCTTGCTTGGCACGGTGATGCTGGTTTTCGTGCTGATCCTGTTTCAACAGCAACGCCTGATTCGCAACGAATGGTCGGCTTCGATGGCGGCGCAGGCGCGCCTGGTCGCCACCAACAGTCAGGCCGCGCTGGCTTTCATGGACACTCAGGAGGCGAAGCGCCTGCTCGGCGCGGTCGAGAGCAATCCCTCAATCCTGCGCGCGCGCCTCTTGGTCGGCGAACAGTCTGCCGTCTTCGCCGAGTTCCTGGCGCCGGACGCGGAGTCCGTTGTGCTGTCCGATTTCCCGCAGCAGTCGGGCGACAGCGTGGTGCGCTTTGCCGACGGCACGCTCACGGTCTGGGCGCAGGTGCCCGATGCGCAGGCCTGGGTCGAGTTGACTGCATCGCTTGCCGTGATGCGCCAAGCGATGCTGCGTACCGCGCTGGAGAGCGGGGTCGCGCTGCTGTTCGCGCTGGGCGGAGCCTTCTGGCTGTCGCTACGCGTAGCGCGGCGCTTGTCGACGCCGGTGGAAAACCTGAGCGCGCTGGTGGCGCGCTTTTCCGCCGACCCAGCCCTGCCGGAACGTGCCGGGGTCCAGGGCGAAGACGAAATCGCTCGCTTGGGGCGCGGCCTCAACGAGATGATCGACACCCTGCAAGCGCGCGACCGGGAGTTGGCGCAGTATCGGCAGAATCTCGAACAGCAGGTCGAGCGGCGCACGCACGAGCTTTCCGTCGCCACCGCCGAGGCCCAGCAGGCCAGCCGCGCCAAATCCGATTTCCTGGCGCGCATGAGCCACGAGATCCGCACGCCGATGAACGCCATCATCGGCCTGGGCAAACTGCTGCTGAAAACCCGGCTCGACGCGCAGCAGCGCGACTATCAGGAAAAGGTGCTGGCCTCCTCCGATGCCCTGCTCGGTGTCATCAACGATGTGCTCGACTACTCGCGCATCGAGGCCGGCAAGCTCTCCATTGAGACGATTCCCTTCGACCTCAACAAGGTCATCCACAATATCGCCAGCCAGGTGGCGCTGCGCGCGCAGGAAAAGGGTCTGGAACTCCTGTTCATGATCGACTCGGCCGTGCCGCGCCAACTCGTCGGCGATCCCTTGCGCCTCGGTCAGGTGCTGGTCAATCTGGCCAACAATGCCGTCAAATTCACCGAGCAGGGCGAGGTGATGGTGAGCGTCGAACCCAGTGCGACCGCAGCGGATACGCTGACCTCCGGCTGGGCCGTGCTTTCCTTCTGCGTGCGCGATACCGGCATGGGCATTCCACCCGATCGCCTGGACGACCTGTTCAATCCCTTTACCCAGGTCGATGGTTCGATCACGCGCCGTTTCGGCGGCAGCGGCCTCGGCCTCGCCATCTGCAAACAGTTGACCGAGATGATGGGCGGCGCCATTACGGTGACGAGCACTTACGCCGTCGGCAGCCGTTTCCGTTGCGACATTCCCTTCCAGATCGCCGTCGGCGTCGATGCAGTAGCGGTGCGCCCGGCCGAAACTTCTTCCTACCTCGGCGGCAAGCGCGTGCTGGTGATCGACGACAACGCCAGTGCCCGCGAAGTGCTGAGCCAGATGGCGCGCCATTTCGGCCTGCGTCCCGAGGTTTGTGCGGATGGCGCCGCCGGCCTGGACTGCCTGCGCGCCGCCGCTGCCGCTGGTGATCCCTTCCAACTGGTCCTGCTCGACTGGCTGATGCCGGGCATGGATGGCATCGAAACCGCCCGGCATATCCACGACGAGGCTGCCGCGCTTGGCGGCGTGCCGGCGATATTGATGATCACCGGCAGCTACGACAAGCTGGTCGACCGTCTGGCCGAGGCCGGCATCCAGCACATCCTCGCCAAGCCGGTGAGCGAATCCTCCCTGCACGACGCTTTGCTCGAAGCGCTGCAAGGCCAGCCGGTTGCCGAGGCCGAACGCCATGGCCGCAATCGTCAGCGCGACGGCCAACGCGACTTCTCCGCCATTCGCGGCGCCCGCGTGTTGCTCGTCGAGGATGTGCGTCTCAACCGCGAAGTTGCGCTCGCCTTCCTGCGTCAGGCCGGGGTGAGCGTCGAGATCGCCGTGCACGGCCGCGAGGCCGTCGCCAAGGTCATCCAGAACGAATATGCGCTGGTGCTGATGGATATCCAGATGCCCGAGATGGATGGCCTGGCCGCCACGCGCGAAATCCGCCGCGACCCGCGCCGCCGCAATCTGCCCATCGTCGCCATGACCGCCCACGCCATGAGCGGTGACCGCGAACGCAGCCTGGCGGCGGGGATGAACGACCATCTGACCAAGCCCATCGATCCCGAGGCGCTGTTCGACACGCTGCTACGTTGGATCAAGCCCGTCCCGCCGACCGTCGCCGTCCCGCCGGTCCCACAAAAGGGATTTCCTGCGGTCATGCCGAGCGAGGCCGAGATCGAGGACGACGTCGAGATTCCCCCGCTCGACGGTATCGATACCGCGCGCGGCCTGATCAACCACATCCGCCAACCAGCGCTCTACCGGCGCATCTTGGCAGGTTTCAACGAAGAATTCGGCGCCACGCTGGACGATATCGCGGCGGCTCTGGAACAACACGACTATCCGCTAGCGCGGCGTTTGGCGCACTCCCTCAAGTCGGCCGCCGCCACCATCGGCGCCGACGAACTTTCGCGCCGCGCCAAGGCGCTCGAAGAGCGTTACGCGGCGGCGGAACCGGCCGACGCCGAGTTCAAACCCTGTGTCGCGGCCCTGCGGCGCATCATGTCCAGCCTGGCGCCGTTGGCCGCAGAGGCGGCGTTGCCGTCCGCCACCGCCGCAGTAGCGCCCGAGGCCCAACTGGCCTTGCTCGACCGTCTGGACGAACTCCTGCAACGCGATGACGCCGCCGCCGGCCGGCTGCTCGGCGAAATCGAAGCCGGCAGCGTCGATGCACGCCAGCGCGACGCACTCAAGCGTCTGCGCGAACTGATCGACGACATCGAATATGCCGCCGCGCGTCGGCAGCTCGCCGAACTGCGTACGACGCTGGAAACCGGCCGCGCATGAGTCCCGCGTTCACGCTCCTGATCGTCGACGACGAAAAACAGAACCGCACCCTGCTCACCGAACTGTTGCAGGACGACTACCGCATCATCCTCGCCAAGAATGGCGTGCAGGCGCTCGAACGGGCGCGCGAGCATGCGCCCGACCTGGTCCTGCTCGACGTGCTGATGCCCGAGATGGACGGCTTTGCGACGATCCGTGCGCTCAAGCAGGACGACGCCACGCGCAACATCCCGGTCATCTTCATTTCCGCCCTCGATTCGCCGCAGGACGAAGAGAAGGGCCTGACGCTCGGTGCGGCGGACTATATCGCCAAGCCCTTCCACCCGCCCATCGTCTGCGTGCGCGTGCGCAACCACTTGCAAGCTGTGCACCAGCGCCGCCTGCTCGAACAACTGGCCCTGATCGACAGCCTCACCGAAATCCCCAACCGGCGCCGCTTCGCCGAGGTCTATGTGCAGGAATGGCGGCGCTGCCTGCGCTGCGCCAGTCCGCTGTCGCTGATGGTGGTCGATGTCGACCACTTCAAGGCCTACAACGACAGCTATGGTCATGCCGCCGGCGACCTCGTCCTCAAGCGTGTCGCGCTCGCCATTCAGGCAACGCTCAGGCGTCCCGGCGACTTCGTTGCGCGCTATGGCGGCGAGGAGTTCGTCGTCGTCCTGCCGGAAGTCGACGCCGCCGGGGCACGTTCCCTGGCCGAGCAAATCCGCGCCCAGGTCGAAAGCCAGAGTATCCCCCACGCGGCATCGCCCGTCGGCCCCTGCGTTACCGTCAGCATCGGCGGCGCCACTTTGTTCCCCACTGCTGCCGAGGTGGACAATGAATTCTTCAATCGCGCCGACAGCTATCTCTTCGACGCCAAACATGCCGGCCGCAACCGCGTCTGCTGGGCGGCGGATGCGTCGCCGGCGCCGCAAGCCGCCGCAGCCTGAATGGAAACCCATCTCGGCGACATCGCGCGCGTCATCCAGCTCGCCGTGGCGCCGGTCTTCCTGCTTACCGCCGTCGCCACCCTCATCAACGCCTTCAACCAGCGCCTCGGCCGCATCGTCGACCGTCGCCGCGTCGTCCAGGGTCGCATCGAGTCCGGCAAACCGGAAGATGCCGCCGCAACGGAAGAACTCGCCCTCCTGGCGCGCCGCAGCCGCCTCGTCTACCTCGCCATCTTCTGCGCCGTCCTGAGCGGCCTGCTGATCTGCCTCGTCGTCGCCGGCGCCTTCATCGGCGCCCTTGTCGCCATCGACCTCTCCCGCCTGGTGGCGGCCACCTTCGTGCTGTCGATGGGCGCGATGATCGTCGGGCTCGGCCTCTTCCTGCGCGAAATCTACCTCGGCGCAAGCACCGGGACGCACCGCAACCGCTGAGGAAATTGACGGTTTGGCGGGCACTCCGGAATTGCTAAAGCGCTAGCCCCCGCTTGCACTTGAAAATCACCTCGTAGGCCTTCTCCGCGACCTGATCGTCGAGCAGGCAAGCCATTGCAGCGGCGAAGTCCTGCGGTGCCTGCGCCTCGATCATATGGGACAGCAACTTGTGCAGCACGAGCTTCCTCTGCGCGTCTGGCAGGGTGAGGATTTGTTCCAGGCGCGCATAGACGCTTGCATCCTCGCAAGCGACGGTGAGCATGGTGATGAAACTGTCGATTTCGGCAACGGAGCGGGGTGTTTGGGCCATGATTGAGAATCGGCGGTTAGTTGATAAACCAAGAAATCCCAAAGCCGAAATGCGCTGCAATCTTGGAGGGCAGGGCCAAGCCAAGCCAGATGCAAATCAATCCAAGGCCAAGAGCGGTAGTGGCGATAGCAATTCGTTCATCAGGGTTGCGATAGGCGAACCATCCTGCGTAGGCGAGCAATACTCCTCCGATCAGACATATGGTCAATCGCCCCATACGCACAGCGGTTGGACTGGATCGACTGCGGTTTGGATTCTCGATTTGGGTCATAGCGCTTATAGGCGTTCTTCTGGGTCTTCTGCGCACGCGGCAATCGTTCCAAGATGTTCGCGCAGCCGCAAGTAGTACACCCCCGTGGCTACTGCTGTGATGATGAAGGCGTAAAACCGGTAGGTGGCACTGATGAGAAAGTTGACGAGCGAGATTATGGAGTTGCTTTCCAGCACAAGGTTCGAGGTAAGCCATTCCACTCCCTTGCCAACTGTAAGATGGGCAAGCCAAGTGAATAGGATAAATTTCAAGCCGAGGGGGACTCCCAATATGACGCAGTTTTCCAGCAGTCGGTCGTCGATGTTTCCTTCGTATGATTCCTGGCACCTGAGCAGCCCGAAGTAGGTCAATACCAGAACGAGAAATCCTTCATACCAAAACAGCCAACCGCTGGGCGGATTCATGAATAGCCAACCGAAATATCCGGAAGCCGAGTACATGCAGTAGTTGAACAAGAGGTACTGAAATTTCAACTTTGGCGAGAGTCGCTTGTCGGCAATCGCGAGTGCCAGGGCATGGGTATTCCAAAGGATCATCGACATGGTGATTGCCCATTCGGTTGGATGGTGTCGGTAGGGATAACTGAAGCGTTTGGTGTGTTGGAGTTCAATCGTTCGAACAGTACTATGGCAATGGCGTAGTAGTAGAAGGTGACGAAGACACAGACCACAGAGAAGGCGTACTCCAGTACGCTCGCCAGAACGCCGGTTGCTTGAGTGGCAAAAAACGCACTTGACGAAGCGACGATGACGATGACGCTGAATGCAAGCACCACGAGCGCAATGGGAAAGATGTTGTCTTGCGCGAGTTTTGCACTGGACGCAACCGCTTCGATAGGCCCTTGGTTGTGTTCCAAGGCGAAAAGCGGAGCGAATATCGTCGCGGCGGCAACGAGAAGCGCTGGCACTAAAAGTAGAAGCATCGCCAGCATTGTCGTCAGGTCGATATAGGCGCTGACCAATACAAATGAAAGAAAAGGCGCGGTTCCAATCGGAGTGGATACGATTGGCTGTTGCGTGCGAAACATTACCCGCAGTGCGCGGGCGCATGCCCAGGCTGACAGGAGCCAGGATAGGGCCATTGGGAGCACGCAGATGCTGGGCGATGTGTCGGGCACACACGGGATCGCTATCGCTTCGGCGATGGCAATCAATGGCAACGTACGCGCAACGACGCTAAGAAAGGCAGTGCGGTACAGCTTGAGCGCTGTACGTAGTATCTCGGTGACGACAATGGGGCGGGTGGGATGATGGTCGATGCACATGACCCGCAGCCTATCCGATCATATGCATCTTGCCTACCTGGCAAAAATAACAGGTTTTATGCGCGGTACGCAGACGGTAGGCGAGTTTGCGCCGCGCTGCGAATAGTCGGCGCTGGCGGGACGGCGGGGTTGGCGCGCTTACTCGCCGCGCACGAGGCCGGGCGGCAGTTTTAGATCGCGGATGTGGAAGAGGCCGTCTTCGGCTTGCGGGTGGCAAGCGGCGCAGTTCGAGGGGGTGCGGACTTGCGGGTGGCTCCAGGTGGCGGCGGTGAAATCGTAGTGGTGATGCTGGAACCAGACGGTGTCGGTGAGGCGCGGCGGTGCGCCGGAGCCGAACAGCAGGCGCCAGCGGGCGCCGGCGTTGCGCGCGAGGAAGTCTTCGATCTGCCGCCGCGTCGGCTCGTCGAGGCTGGCGTTGTCGCCGTAGTGCTTGTCGAGTTGGGCCATGACCGTGCGCCAGTCCGATTCGGCCAGCAGGGCTGGGAGGAAAGGGACGTGGCAACCGCCGCATTCGGCCCGGTAGGCGGACGGCGTGTCGGCGGGGATGTCCGGTTGGTGGGCTGCAGCGGCGAACGGGAGCGCGAGGAGCGCGGCAGCGAGGCGGGTCGCTTTCATGAGGGGTTCCTTGTCGGGCTGAGCGTGCGCGGGTGGAAATCGTCGCGAGCGAAGCTGAACAATTCCTTCAGCGGCAGTCCGGGCAGACGACGGGGCAGGAGCGTGGAGATGAGCGCAGCGCAGGTCGCGCCGAGGCGCCGACCGCTCTTGCGGTGGAGAATCCAGGGCACGGCCGCGCCGAGGTAGGCCGTGCCGACGCAGAGCGCGGCGGCGATGGCGAGCGCGCGGACGGGGCGTCCGCCGCCGCCCTGCGCGCGCCAGAGGTCGAAGGCGACCGCGCGATGGCCGATTTCCTCTTGCGCGTGCAGGGCGAACAACTGGCGCGCATAGTCGCAACGGATATCCCAGTTGGCTTGCCGTTCCAGATAGCGCTGCGACAGCACGGCGGCGAAATGCTCCAGCGTCGCCACCAGGGCGATGCGGTGCGCCGGCGCGAGGCGCCGCCGGGCGAGTTCAAGCAGGCCGGCGACCTGGGCCAGTCCCGGCGGCGGCGCGCCCAGATGACCGAGCAAGGCGGCGTTGAGCCGGCGGTGGGCGCGCGTGTGCTCCGCTTCTTCGCGAAGGAATTCGCGGCAGGCGGCGTCGAGCGGCGCGTCGCCGACAACGGGCAGGGCGGCGGCCATGGCGCGGATGAAATAACGTTCGAGGGCGGGCGTGGCGAAACTGAGCGCCTCCAGCAGGGCCGAAGTCGCGGCGTCGGCGTCGCACCAGGCGCCCGCCAGCGCGGGGGAAGGGGTTAGGCGATCCAATGAGCGCATGCGGTTTCTCCTAGCGGCATGGGGTTGGCTGCCGGTCGAGCGGTGCGAAGGCGTCGGCGGGCACCGCATAGTGCTCGTCGCCGCTGTAGACCTCGGCCTCGGTGAGCGCGTCGCCGGCCGCGACGGTGAATTTCTTCGCCGCCAATTGGCCGGATTCCTGGCGCAGCGTCGCGGCGACGACGATGCTGCGCACCAGGGCGCGGCGCTTGTCGTAAAGCTGCGTGCGCAGGGCCAGAGCGGCGGCGCGGTCCACACAACTGAGCACCTCGCGGATCGGCGCGTCGGCGGCATCGGTGCGCGAGCGCACCAGCGCGCAGGGGCGTCCGGCCACTTGGTCGCTGCCAGCCAGGGTTTGGCGCGGCCAGTCCCACCAGGGCGCGAGCATGTCCCAGGCGACGAGCTGGGTGTCGAACAGCGGGGTGTGGGGATCGGCCGCGCCTGCCGGGGCGACGGCGCGCACGCAGCCGTCGGCGCCGCGCTCGACGATGAGGCGCCGGTCGCGCGTGGCCTCCGGCGCGATGCCGCGCAGCAGCAGGCGTTGGCGCGTGGCGTCGGCTTGGCCGACGACGGCGAACTTGACGGGTGCGGCCCGCCCGCCGTCCGGCGCCACGGTGACGGCCTGGATGCGCGCCTCGAAGCCTTCGGAACGCAGCGCCGCGCGCATCGCGGTGGCCAGTTCGTGCGCGGATTCCGCCGCCGCCGCCGACATTGCCGGCGCCAGCCAGGCGGCCAAGGCGAGCGAGCGCATCCGTTTCATTCCTGCCTCATTCCTGTCTGAGGGCCTGCGACGGCGCCAGGCGCGCCGCCTTGAGCGCCGGGTAGAGGCCGCCGCCGACGCCGAGCAGAGTGGCGAGCAGCAGCACGGCGCCGCAGAAGGGCAGGGAAAACACGGCGTCGATCTTGCCGCGCAGCAGTTCCAGATGTTCCAGGCCCCCGGCTAGCGCCACGCCGGCGCCGATGCCGAGGAGCCCGCCGGCCAGCGTCAGTAGCGCAGCTTCGCCGCAGACCAGCCGCATCACCGTGCGCCGCCGCCAGCCCAGCGCCAGCAGCAGGCCGATCTCGCGCGTGCGTTCGTTCACGCTCATCAGCATCGTGTTGAACACCATCAGCGCGCCGACCAGCCCGGCGATCAGGATCGTCGCGTTGCTCATCGCCTTGGCCACGCGCACCACCGTGTTCTGCCCGACCAGTTCGCCCGAGGTGATGGCGACGAAGCCCGGCAGGTCGGCGCGGACGCGCGTCTTGAAATCCGCGACATCGGCCGCCGTCGCGCCATTGCCGAGTTTGACGTTGAGCACATTCACCTTGCCCGGCTTGTCGGTGGTCTGCTGGGCCTGGGCGAGCGTCATCAGCACCGCGCCGTTTTCGATCACCGCCGGGCTTTCGAACACGCCGACCACCGGCAGGCGCCGGCCTTCGATCTCCAGCGTGTCGCCGATCTGCTTCTTCAACAGTGCGGCGGCGACGACGCCGATGGCGACCGCCGCCTCGGCGTCGTCGGCCGGCCAGCGGCCCTCCTTCAGCGCGAGGTGGTCCCAGAGAAAGCTGCCGTGCGCCCAGCCGAAGACGAACACCGGCGGGCCGCCGGCATCGACGCCGAGCATTTCGGAGAGCAAGCCGACCACGGCGCGCACCTGCGGATAGGCGGCGACGATGCGTTGCGGTTGTTCCGCCGCGAAGGGCGAGGGCATGGCGTTGGTGCTGGCCAGCCGCGTGACGATGAGATCGGTGCCGCGCGCCTCGTTGGCCTTCTGCCAGCTCGCCTCGAAACCCCAGGCGATGGCCGTCAGCGCCACCACGGCGGCGACGCCGATGGCGACCGCCGCGACGGTCAGCGCGCTGCGCGCCGGCCGTCGCCGCAGATTGCCCAGTGCGTAGGCGAACAGGGTCATGGCCGCGCCTCCGCCGCCGCGTCGAGCTTGCCGTCGCGCAGGCGCACCAGGCGGTCGGCGCGCGCCGAGACGTGGGTGTCGTGCGTCACCATGACGACGGCAAGACCGCGCTCGCGCCGCGCGGCGGCGATCAGGTCGAGCACCTGCGCGGCGTTGGCGCTGTCGAGGCTGCCGGTCGGCTCGTCGGCGAGGATCAGGTCGGGATCGTTGATGAGGGCGCGGGCGATGGCGACGCGCTGGCGCTCGCCGCCCGAGAGCGTCGCGGGGAAATGCCCGGCGCGCGCGGCGAGCCCCAGCCGCTCCAGCAGCGTATGGGCGCGGGCGCGATGCGCAGCGGCCGCGCCGGGCGTGTCGACGCTCGGCACCAGCACGTTGTCGAGCACGTTCAGCGTCGGGATCAGGTGGAAGGACTGGAAGACGAAGCCGACATGGCGGCGGCGGAATTCCGCCAGATCCGCCATCGCGGCGTAAGGCTGTGCGCGGAAATAGCGTTCGCCCGCCGTCGGCGTGTCGAGCGCGCCGAGCAGATTCAACAGGCTCGATTTGCCGCAACCGCTGGGGCCGACGATGGCGACGAACTCGCCCTCGGCCACCGCGAGGTCCACCCCGTCGAGCGCGCGCGTCCGGCCGCCGTCGAAATGCAACGCCAGATTCGTCGCGCGCAAGAGCGATGCGTCTGTCATGCGCCGCCCCCGCTTCCGCCGCCCGCCAAATTTGCCATCCTGCCCATGCCGTCTCCGTCCATTGTCGATGGGCGGCGATGCTAGGCGGCGCAGCTTAAATGCGGCTTAAGTTCCTTGGCTAGCGTAGCCCCGACACCCAGCCGTCGGACGGGTGTTCGATGAGGTAATCGACGCTGAACGTCGCGCTGCTCTTGGGGGCGAGCGTGGCTTCCCAGGCGACGACACCCTCGCGCCGTTCCCAGTTCTCGCTGGTGGGCGGCGGGGCGTATTGGGCGGTCACTTTGATTTCCTCGGATTTGCTGACCGGCGCGGATTCGAGCACCAGCACCTCCACGGGTTTTTTGTGCGCGCTGGTGAGGGTGATCTGGTCGACCATGCGGCGCTGTTTCTGCCGCTCGAAGATGCCGGCCGTGCCCGTTTGGCCTTTGACGGGATCGAGGGCAACGCGTACCAGATCGTCGCGACCGAAGGAAAGCACGAAGCGCTCGTCTGCCTGCGGATTCCAGTGCGTGGCGCCGACATAGTGGTTGTCGCGAAAGAGCTGCAAGTTGCCGGCCGGCCACACGCCCTCGGGACGCTCGGCCTCGGCCGTAACGATGGCAGCTTTGTCCTGGCGCGGCACGATGCGCAGGCGCTGCTTGACCGGCAGCGTCAGCGCCGCCAGCGGCAGCACGATTTCCCGCCCGTCGGCGGCCAGGCTCACACGCCCGGGCACCTCGAACTCGGTGGCGTAGGCGCTCTCGGTCTGGAATGTCGGCGGGCGGTAATCGGCTTCCGCGCCTGCTGCATTTTCCTGCGGGCGCGCTGCCGGCGCCGGCGGGGCCGCTGCGACCATGGCCGGTTTGGCGGCGCGCTGCTCCGCCGCCGGCCGCGGCGGAGAATAGGAAAGCAGCCAAGGCCTGGGTTCCGGCGCCAGCGGCGACAGCCGCGGCTGGTGGGTCGATAGGTGCAGCGTGACATTGTTCCAGTCTTCGCCGGTCTTTTGCGACACCATGGACAGGCGCTCCAGGATGACGCTGGATTTCTCGGCATCGAGCGTGGCGCGATAAGCCGGCTTCCAGCCCGCCTGCGGCACCTGGTAGGAGATGCGCAGCGTGCCGGCGCGCTCCGCCGTCAGACTGACGGTGAGGGAACGGCGATCCTTGGGGCCGGAACGCAGCCGGACCAGATCGCGCTCCAGCGCCGCGACCTTTTTGCCGATCTCGCGCTGTTGCACGGCGATATGCTGCATGCGTGCCAGCGCGTCGCTGGCGCTGCGGCCTAGCGTGTCGATGAGGCCGGCGAGGGTCTTGGCGTCGATCATGCCGGCGCGTTCGTTGCCCGCCGCAGCGCCGGCGCCAACGCGTTCGAGATATGCGCGCACCATGTCGGCAGCCTTGTGCTGGGCATCCAGTTCCGCATTCTGGTCGCGTAGCGCCTGAATCTTCGCTTCCAGCGCCGCCTCGGCGGGATTGGCGGCCTCGGTGGCGCCGACATCCTGGACGACAATCTGACCGAGGCGAATGCCGGGATCGGCATCCCCCCTCAGCGTCTGGACATCGAAACTGCTGGGCAATTCGGGAATCTCGACGCGCGTCGTTCCCGGCGCGATCTGGATGGCACGCGTTACGCTGGCGCCGCCGGGAAACAACACCACGGCCGCCACCGGCGCGACGGCATTGGGGGCGCCATAGGCATGAAGCAGCGGCAAGAAGATGAGGCTGAGGAAGCAAGCTTTGTTCATCGCAACTCCTTTGCGTTGGGTATCTCGGTTGCCGTCCGGGCCGGTGGGAGCGAAGGCGGCGGGACGCGGCTCAAGGGGAAGGTCGGCGCTGGTGGGACGGCGTCATGGCAAGAAATGGCGGTGGTAGCCGGAAATTACTCGGGGGGCAATGCGATCCGCAGCGCCTCGATCAATGCCGACAGGTGTTTTACCAGAGGAACCAGAACAGTTTGTGCAGTTTGTGCCGCTGCGCCATCCCCAGCCTTGAGCGCGATATCCAGCTCGCAGGCCAAGGCGTAAATCGTTGTGGCGCCGATATTGCCGGCGGCGCCCTTGAGGGCGTGGGCGATTTTCTTCGCGGCGACCAGATCATTCTGCTGGATCAGTGCGGCGAGTTGTTGCCCATCTGCATGATGAGTCGTGACAAAGAGATTGAGGAGGTGCTGGTATGTCGAGCGTTTGCCGCGTACCAAGTTCAGTCCGGCAGCCAGGTCGAGATCGGGAATGGCTTGCAGGTGGGAGAACAGTTCGGCGTCGGGGCCATCCGCCGCCAGCGCATCCGCCGTCCTGCCAGCGCCGACTTTTGCGGCGCATTCCGGCAACCATTTCAGCACCGTGGCGAACAGTTGTTCAGGATCGACCGGCTTGGCCACATGATCGTTCATGCCCGCCAGCGAGGCCGCCAGCCGGTCTTCGTCGAAGGCGTTGGCAGTCATCGCCAGAATGGGGATGTTCTTCCAGCCCGGCAAGGCGCGGATGGCGCGCGTCGCCTCAAGACCATCGAGATTGGGCATCTGAATGTCCATCAGCACCAGGTCGTAGCGATGATGGCGGGCATGTTCGAGCGCTGCGACGCCATCCTCCGCAACATCGACCGCCAGGCCGACGCTGTGCAGCAATTCCAGCGCGACTTCGCGATTGATGGCATTGTCTTCGGCGAGCAGCAGGCGCGCTCGTTGCGCACGTTCGCGCAGTTGCTGTTCGGCATCGATCGTCTGCACCTCTATTTGCGGCAAGATGCCGTGACCGCGTTGCAGACGCGCGGTAAGCCAGAAGGTGCTGCCCCGTCCCGGCGTGCTCTCCGCGCCGGTTTCGCCGCCCATGAGTTCGGCCAGATGCCGGGTGATCGACAGCCCCAAGCCCGTGCCCCCATATTTTCGCGTGGTAGTCGCATCAGCCTGCGTGAAAGACTGGAACAGATGGGATAGCTGCCCGGCGTCGATGCCAACACCGGTATCGCTGACGGAGAAACGGATCAACAGATCGTCGCCGTGTTCTTCCAGCAGTTGTGCCGCGAGGGTAATGTGGCCGTGTTCGGTGAATTTGAGGGCGTTGCTGGCGTAGTTGAGGATAGCCTGGCGCAAACGCATCACATCGCCACGGAGCCAGATGGGCACGGCATCGGGATCGATGTGGATTTCCAGCCCCTTGGCACGGGCCGCGTCGCCCAGCAGGGAACTCACATGATCGAGCACGGCCGAGAGGGTGAAATCGCTGTGCTCAAGTTGCAACTTGCCCGCCTCGATCTTGGAGATGTCGAGGATGTCGTTGATGATCGCGAGCAAGTGCTTGCCGGCTGCATCGATTTTCCCCAGTCGTTCCACCTGCATGGGCGTTGCATCGGTACGAAGCAGATGTGTCAGGCCGAGGATGGCGTTCATCGGCGTACGGATTTCGTGCGACATATTCGAGAGAAAAGCGCTCTTGGCTTGGCTGGCGGCTTCGGCGCCCGCCTTGGCCGCCGCGAGTTCGGCAGTACGATCCGCCACGCGAGCCTCCAACGCCGTATTGATCGTGCGCACCTCGACGATGCTCGCCTCGACTTCTTCGGTCATGCGGTTGAAGTCCTTGCCGAGTTCGGTCAGTTCGTCGGACCCGCGCACCGGCACGCGCGCGCGGTAATCGCCTGCTGCCACGCTGCGCGCCGTTTTGCGCAGCGCCTCGATACGACGCAGGACGAAGCGATCCATGAAAAAACCCAGCGCCAGGAAGGACAGCAACAGGGTCAGGCCATCGCGCAGCAGTCGCGACTGGAAGCGCTGCGTCACTTGGGCATCGTAGCGCTCCATCGGCAACTTGATGCTCATCACACCGCGCAAATCGCCTTCCTGATAGCCATACGATGCGCCAGGGTAGGTTTTGCGGATGCTCTCCGGCGCATCGGCTTCGGCACCATGACAGCGCAGGCAGTAGCCCTCGATCCAGATCGGTGCGGTGTAGTGAAACCAGCGTTTGCCGTTATCTTCGACGATCGGTTGCATGCGTTCCTTGACCGTCGGATTGGCGCGGTAGTAATCCATCGCCGCCAGTTCAAACTGGTCGGCGCGATTGGCTGGATTGCGCGGCTGATCGGAAACATTGTTGAAGCGGTAGCCGTTGTCGTTCCATTCCTTGTAATCGGAGGAAATGCGCCCCATCGCATGGGCCGGCAAGAAGCCGACGGTGCTCTCAGTCACTGGCAAGCCGCTGCTGATGAACTGCCGGTGGTAAACCCGGCGCGTCGCCATGAGGATGCCGCGTATGGTGTGCACGTCGACTTCAAGCTCGCTGCGCTGGTCAGCATGAATCCTGCGCCAGGCAACCGCAAGATCGGCACCCAGCACAACCACCAGAGTTATCCCGAGAATCGTCCACATCCGCGTGCGCAGCTTCATGGTCGTCCAATCAAGCGTTGGTTCTGGCGGCAGGCATGACATTCAAGCCAGCGCGCAAGTCATGGCAATATCTTACGCTTGGTATCCTGCCGATAATATCCGAGTCATGTCGGGCCAGGAACCGCGAATCGGACCGAACATGTTTCTGCCGAGAATCCAGGCGCCAACATTCTGGAAGCCCCGCGCAGCGAAGTCGTCATCGATCCCCGTTGTGCCACCGTCGGCGCCAGACAGGGTCCGCTGGAGCGTGCGTGTCGGGATTAACCACTGGTGCAAATCTGTCCCGCCCACACCGAGTGGACTGCTGATGTCCTGATGCGGACCAGCTCCATATCCGTCAAGCGAGAGGGTAAAGCTCTCAACTCGGACGCGTGTCATTTTCATGCCATCCTTTCGATTGACGCCCAACGACGCAGTAGAAAATGTCTCTTCGTGCGCACATTCTGCTGTGAGCCAAACGGAACAACAAGACTCGAACGGTTTTTGGATTCCGAGGCCGGACATGGCGCACTACAAACCCATCGACAAGAGTCCGCGCCATATTTATGTCTCGATGACGATGAAAATCGGGGGCTACAGCTTCAACGGCTTAGTGCGAGGTTCCCTCGGAGCGGGTGATCTTGTTGTACAGGTTGTATTTGCCGACGGGTTTGTCCATCGGAATCCGTTTCACTTCCTTGAAGCTGGTCGCATCCAGCACGATCAGCGCGCCGCCGTCGGCTTTGCGCTCCCACAGGCTCGCCAGCGCATATTTGCCGTAGCGGTCAAACTCGATGTGGGCCAAGGTTTTGCCGGTATCGGTCTTCACTTCGGCGACCTTTTCCAGCGTGCGCTTGTCGATCACCTGGAGCGTGTCCTTGCCGGTCTTGCTCATCATCGAGTCGGTCCAGGCATAGGGCGTCGCTTCGTGGCTGCGCATGAAAAAGCCGGGGCCGGGCGTTGGGATGGTCTTGATAAGCTGCCAGTTCTGCATGTCGATGACCGAGATCAGGCCTTCCTTGAGGTTGGGCGAGGCCATCACGCGCTTGCCGTTCCAGTTCCAGGTGATGCCGGAACCGAGATGCGGCATGCCCGGCAGATTCAGGTCGGCGATTTTTTTCCGTACATCCAGATTGACTACTTGCCCCTTGCCGGCCTCGCGACTGGCGCCCATCACCTCGCTGTAATCCTGCGTAAAGAAGAAATCCTCCAGCGGTTCGGCGAGGAAGCTGCGGCGCGGGTTGAGGAAGCCCGGAATGAACGCGCCCTCCTGATACTTGAAGTCGTGAATCATGCCGGCCGGGATATCTTCCACTGTCGGGTCGTAGCTGATCTCCCAGACTTCCGGGATGTCCTTCAGGGCGGCGACGAAACTCTTGCGCGGCGCCGCATCGTAGATGGCGGAGACGCGCGAGCTTTCCTTGCCGTCCTTGTCCTTCACTTCATGCAGCTTGAGCACATTCAGGTCGGCATCCAGCAGCACGATGCTGTGCGGCAGGTAGTTGGCGACGGCGACAAACTTGCCGTCGCCCGAAACCGCGACATTGCGCGTATTGATGCCGGCACGGATTTCGGCGACGATCTTCAGATTCCACAGATCGAACTTGCTCACCCAGCCGTCGCGCGAAGCGAAGAAGACATAGCGGCCGTCCGGCGTGAACTTCGGCCCGCCGTGCAGCGCATAGCGCGTCGGGATGCGCGCAATGGGCTCCAGCTTGTCGCCGTCGAGCACCGTCACATGATGGTCGCCGGTTTCGACGACGATGAACAGGTTCATCATGTCCGCGCCCTTGAAGGCGGCGGCGGGCTGATCCGGCAAGCCGACGTGATGCTCGATGCGCGAAGCGCGCATCTGCGCCGCGGAGAAAGTCGGCGCTGGCGCGACGGCGGTATAGATGTAATCGACCAGTCCCTTGATCTCCTCCGCCGAGAGCTTGTCGGCGAAAGGCAGCATCTGCGTTGCCGCGCGGCCTGCGGCGACGGTCTTGATCGCCTCGGGCTTGCGCAGGCGCGCGAGGCTCTCGGGCAGCAGCGCCGGGCCGGTGATGCCGAGACGGTCCGGGCCGTGGCAGACGGCACAGTGTGCCTGAAAGTTTTGTGCCGGTTCTGCCGCGAATGCGTTCAGGTCGAGCAGGCAAAGTGCAGCGGCAAGCAGGGTTCTCATGCGATCTCCGCGTCGGTCAGATAGCAGCCGGGGTCTTCGGCCCAGGCATCGCCGGTGATCTGCTGCGCGCGCACGCGCGTGTTGCCATTGCAGATGTCGAGATAGGCGCAGCTCGCGCAGCGCCCCTTGACCGGGCGCGGCGACTGTTTCAGCCCGGCCATCAAGGGATCGGAGCGGTCCGGCCAGATGGCCGAAAACGGCCGCTCGCGCACATTGCCGAGCGTGTGGTGCCACCACATGGTATCCGGATGCACGTTGCCGAGATTGTCGATGTTCGCCACATTCACGCCCGAGGCGTTGCCGCCCCATTGCCGCAGCTTGGCCGCAATGTGCGCCGCCCGGTCGGGAAACCTGGCACGCACCCAATGCAGCAGATAAACGCCATCGGTATCGTTGTTGCCGCTGGTGAACTCCTTCTGCAAGCCCTTGGTCTGGTAGCGCCAGCAGGTGTCGAAGAGCAAGTCCATCGCGTCGCGCGTCATGCGCTGCTGGGCATCGTCCTTGCGATTCTTGTTGCCGCGCCCCGCATAGTTGAGATGCGAGAAATAGAAGCGGTCGATGCCCTCGTCCTCGACGAGTTGCAGCAGACCGGGCAGATCGGCGAAGTTGTCCTGCGTCAGCGTAAAGCGCACGCCGACCTTCATACCGGCGTCGCGGCACAGTCGGATGCCGGCGAGAGAGCGGTCGAAGGCACCGTCCATGCGCCGGAATTTGTCGTGGGTTGCGCCCAGCCCGTCGAGGCTGACGCCGACGTAGTGAAAGTCGGCACTGGCGATACGGCGACTCATCGGCGCATCGATCAATGTGCCGTTAGACGAAAGTGCCGTATAGAAGCCGAGTTCCTTGCTGCGTGCCGCGATGTCGAAGAAATCCGGCCGCAGCAGGGGTTCGCCGCCGGACAGGATCAGTGCCGGCACCTTGAAGGCTTTCAGGTCGGCCATGACATCGAAGACTTCGCCGGTCGCCAGCTCGCCCGAAAAATCCTTGTCGGCGGAAATCGAGTAGCAGTGCTTGCAGGTGAGATTGCAGCGCCGGATCAGGTTCCAGATCACCACCGGACCAGGCGGTTTTCTGGCTGCCCCGAGCGCGGTCGGCGCAGCGATTTCCTGCATGAACTGGGAAATTCTGAACATGATGAATGCCTCGTTCGGGTTCAGGCCGGCAGCCGCAGCCCGCTTTTCTTGAGGATGGCCGTGCTGTAGAGAATGTCGGATTGCCGGCAGGCAGCCCCCAGCAGGACAGCGATTTCGCCCGCATGCACGGCCACCTGGGCGCGCGTCGCCGCATGCACCATGGCAAACAGGTTGTAGGGCCAGTCGGGCAGACAGCGCGGGCGGCGATAGCAGTGCGTGACAAATGCGCAGCGTCCGACCTGCTCACCCAGCAGGTCGATCATTTCATCGGCGACATCCCACACCGTCATGCCGTTGGCGACGTAACCCAAGGCGTAATGGTTGGGCACCGCACCGATGCGCCGGATGACGCCGTTCTCCAGCATGCGGGCCAAGCGCGCCTGCACCTCCGCCACCGGCATGCCGAGCTGCTCGGCGAGCGCGTGGTAGGGCCTGGGCGTCAGCGCCAATCCGGCCTGCGTCGCCACGATCAGACGGCGGTCGTGCGCATCGAACAATGCGCCGGACTCAGGCATGGAGTTTCATCTCCACAAAGTATTCGCGCTCCTTGGGGAAGGCGAACACCGGCAGGCCGGTGGCGGCTTCGATGCTGGCGATGGCGGCGGCAATCCCCTCCGGCGTTTCGGTCGCCAGCACAAACCACATGTTGAGGGCATGCTCGCGGCGATAGTTGTGGGCGACTTCCGGCAAGGCATTCACGGCGGCGGCAACGTGCGCGTAATCCGCATCCGGCACTTTCAATGCTGCCAGTACGAAGGCGCCGCCGATGCGCTCGATCTGGTACATCGGCCCGAAGCGCGTCAGCACCTTCCGCGCCAGCATGGCTTGCAGGCGCTCGATCACTACCGCTTCCGCCAGGCCCAGCATTTCTCCCACCGCCTGGTAGGGGGCGTCGCACAACGGGAAGCCGCCTTGCAGGGCATTGATCAGGACGCGATCGATGGCGTCCAGCACGGCCGTCTCAGACATGCGCCGGATCGAAATACTTGGCGCCGCACTGCTTGAAGCGCCGCAAGCTGAACAAGGCCTCGCCGGGATAACCGGCAATTTGGCCGAGGCGTTCGATGACCGGGTTGACCTCGCTGCGCGTGCGGCCATGCACCATGCAATAGAGATTGGCGGACCAGCCGGGCTGATGGCGCTGGCGCCGATAGCACAAGGTCACGCCCGCCTCGCGCGCAAGGCGCTGTCCGACTGCGGTGACGGCGGCGTCGGGCACATCGAAGACCACCATCGCATTCGCCTTGTAGCCAAGCTCGTGATGCCGCACGACGACACCGAAGCGTTTGATGCAGCCATCGTCGAGCCACTCGGCGAGCCGTTCCACCAGCGCCGACTCTTGCATGCCGACCGCTTCCGCCAGTTGCGCAAAGGGACGCGACACCAAGGGCAGGCCGGGCTGCAGGGCGGCAATCAGGCGCCGGTCGCCGGTGCTGGTTTCCCGACGCACGCAAGGACGGACGGACGACTGCGTCTTGCCGCCATGCGTCAGGTCAAACCCCAGGTCGATGTGATATTCCTCGACCAGCGGCAAGGCAAGCGGCGCCAGCCCGGTCTGGGTTTCGATGGCGGCCAGCAGCATCGCCAGCGCGGCTTCATCGGCAGCGGTCGCCACAAACCAGAGGTTGTAGCGATGCTCGCGCTCATAATTGTGATTGACCCCGGCGTGGCTGCTGACCTGCGCCGCCACGGCCTCCAGGCGTGCCGGCGGCACCGCCAGGGCGGCCAGGGTGCTGGCTCCCACCGAGCGGGGAGCGAAGACCGCGCCGACGCGGCTGATCGTGCCCTGATCCTGCAAGCGCTGCAACGCTTCCAGCACGGTGGCCTCGTCGCTGCCGACACGCCGGGCAATTTCGGCAAACGGGGCAGGATGAAGCGGGAAATCGCGCTGGAATTCGTTCAACAACCTGAATTGCAGCGTCTGTTCGGGCAGGACGGATGGCGGAATCATGGCGTTCATCAGAAACCCGTCCTGGCGGCACGACTGCTGAAAAATATCCCCGAAGGGCTGGGCAGCGGCAAACTGGCCAGGCGTTCGAATGTCTGCGTATCGTAGATGAGCACGGCATCGTCGTCGCGGGCCGACAGCCAGACATGCTCGCCCCGTGGCGAGAACTCCATGTGCAGGATGGCCTTGCCCGGCTGCAAGGTCTGCACGACTTCACCCGTCAGGGTATCGATCACCTGCACCCAACTGTTGTCGGGATGGGCAAAATTGACCCAAACCTGACGCCCATCGGGACGCGCCATGACGAACACCGGCTGGCTTTTCACCTTGATGCGCCGGGTTTCCTGCCAGTTGCCCTTGTCGACCACCAACACTTCATGGCGGCCGATGGCCGGCAGGTAGGCCTGGTTGCCGGCCACGGCCCAACCGCGCAGGTGCGGCATCTTGAATACCGGCAGCTTTTCCTGGCCCTTGCCGTAGTTCTGGAGAATCTTCCTGACCCCCAGTTCGGGCCGCCAGGTATCGAGCAGGGCAATGCCGTCTTCGCCGAACAGCCCGGCCATGTAGTAGCGCCCATCCGGCGTCACCAGACCATCGTAGGGCTGCTGTCCGGCCGGGTACTTTTGCGTACGCGGCGCGCGCGGCTGGCTCAGGTCGCTGACCCAGATTTCGCCTTTGTCGAACAGCGCGTAGGCGAATTTCTGCCCCGGCAAGTCGGCGAGGCCAACCACCTTGGACTGGGTCGGCACCTCGGCAAGCAGTTCGAGGGTGGCGGCATCGAAGACCTTGATGCCCCCCGGCGTGTAGTTTTGCGCCACCACGAGGCGACCATCCTGCGAAATTGCGCCACCGATACTGTTGCCGGCCTGCATCACCCGCTGGTCGATACGCTGCCCGAGGAGATCGACCTTGGTCAGTCCGCCGTCGCGGCCGAAGACATAGGCATAGCGTGCGTCGCGCGAATACACCACCGAGGCATGCGAGAGATCGCCCAGACCAGCGACATGGCCGAGCACGCTTTTCGCGGTGGTATCGATCACCGCGACCTGCCCGCTGGCGCGTTCGACGACAAGACCCAGATCGCCCGTGCCGCGCAAGGGCACCTCCGCGCATGCCGCGAGGAATCCGCAGCACACTGCCAGCAGCCATCCTCTCATTGCCGCTTCTCCTCAGGAAAACCTTCAAGCAGGCGCTCGGCAATCCATTGCGCCTGCGCTTCCGAGAGCAACGATTTCCAGGGCGGCATGGCCGTCCCGTGACGACCATGAAGGATGACGATCGCCAACGCCTCGGGGGATTGACCAGCGAGGGCTTCCCGCGTCAATGGCGTACCGAGACCGCCTTGCAGCGTCATGCCATGGCAGGAGCCGCAGTCCTGCCGGACCAGGCGGATGGTCGCGGGGAGATCGAAAGCGGATTTTTGCACTTCGCCAGCCAGCGCCGCTGGCGGCATTCCCAGTGTCTGCATTCCGCTCAAAGCCAACATGCCGAACCAGTTACGCATCATGACGGCAGCTTGCGGCAATAGCGGCCGAGCCGCCTTGATGCGACTCAACTTCTTGCATTGACCACCGCTGTAAACCGTGACGGCATGCATCTTGAATTCCGTGAAATTGCGGGCGGCGGCAGGGCAACCCTGTCGCCGCCACTAGCGCATCGATCAGTAAATGTCGTGCTGGGTGTTGTAGACGTTGAACTTGCCGGTCGGCGTGATCATCTTCGGATCGGTGATCACCTTCTTCACCGTCAGCGTCGCATCGTCATACACCACGATGGCGGACTGGTCGGTCTTGCCGCCCCACAGCGAAATCCAGACTTCCTTGCCGTCGGCGCTGTACTCCGGATGCACGGCACGCTTGACCGCCTTGGCTTCCGGCATGCCAGAATCCTTGGCGACGTTGAGGATCTTCTTCGGCTTCGACAGATCGGCCATGTCCCACACGGCAACCGATTCCGCCAGATCCTTGTCCGGGTTCTGCGGCGAATCGGCCCAGAAGTGCTTCGACTTCGGATGCGTCTTGACGAAGAGGTTGCCCGGCACGTGCTTCATCTCCTGCACCACCTTCCAGTTGTACTCCTTGTACTTGGCGAACTTCTTGTTATCGGACGGCGTACTGATCAGCGTCACGACATCGGCGCCGAGGTGGCCCGTGGCCCACACCGGACCGAACTTGGGATGCACGAAGTTGGCGCCGCGACCGGGGTGCGGAATCTTCGCCACGTCGATCAGCGCGGCGAGCTTGCCGAGCTTGGTATCGACCGCCGCGATCTTGTTCGAAGCATTGGCCGCGACCAGGAAGTAACGCTTGGTGGCATCCCAACCGCCGTCGTGTAGGAACTTGGCGGAGGCGATGGTGGTGGTCTTCAGGTTCTCGATGTCGGAATAATCGACCAGCAGGATCTGACCGGTTTCCTTGATGTTGATGACCCACTCCGGCTTGATCTCGGAGGAGACGATGGAAGCCACGCGCGGCTCGGGGTGATACTCGCCGTCCACCGTCATGCCGCGCGTGGAGACGACCTTGCGCGGCTTCAGCGTGTCGCCGTCCATGATCACGTACTGGGGCGGCCAGTAGGAACCGGCAACGGCGTACTTGTCGTCATACCCCTTGAACTTGGAAGTATCGACCGAGCGGGCATCGAAGCCGATCTTGACTTCGGCAACCACGGCGGGCTTTTCCATCCACAGATCGATGAGGCTCAGGCGACCGTCGCGGCCGATCACGTAGACATAGCGGCCGGACTTCGACAGGCGCGAGATATGCACGGCATAACCGGTCTTGACGATGCTGCGGATTTCCTTGGTATCGCCGTCGATCAGCGCCACCTCGCCGGTATCGCGCAGGGTGACCGAGAACATGTTCTTCAGGTTGTATTGGTTCATCTGCTTGGTCGGCCTATCATTGACCGGCACGATGACCTTCCACGAATCCATCGTTTCCTTGAAGCTGTACTCGGGCGGCACATCCGGCACGTTCATGATGTACTTGGCCATCAGGGCAATTTCTTCCTTCGACATGATGTCATCGAAGTTGACCATGCCGCCTTCGGTACCGTAGGCAATGATCTTTTCCAGACGGCTCTGGCCGAGCTTGAGCGTACCGCCTTCCTGCTTGGTGCCGTCCTTCAGGGTCTTCGTCCAGTGCGGCTCAAGATTCTTGCCGGTAGCGCCCTTGCGCAGCACGCCGTGACAACCGGCGCAGCGCTCGAAATAAATTTTCTTGGCCTGGGCCTTCTCTTCCGCCGACATGGTCGGCGCAGCTTCCTGCGCGTAAACCTGGCCGAATGCCGCAGACAGGGCAAGGGCCAAAACCCCTGTTGTAAAATGGTATTGCTTGAGCGTCTTCATCTAAATCCTCCCGGAACGTGATGGAAATAGGTGCGCTAACACCTATGGCGCTCAAGCATCTCCTGAGTGATGATCCCCTACCTTGATCGCTGTCAATCGCCGTATCGTTTTAATTGATTGGCCGCCCTTAGCGCGCCATTTCGACCCATTTCCATTGCGTCCGCCCCCTGCCGGATGCGGATATACCGCCTTGACCATGGTCAAGGCGCTGGATGGGCTTGATCCCTAGAGTCGCGGCACGCCGCAATTCGTGGCTAACGACAACAAGGGGGCCTTATGAGCGAAGCATTTACCACCTCGACCGCCCGAAACATCTTCTATGGCGGGACGATGTTCTTCCTGCTGGTGTTTCT
>Ga0209262_10000091_pt1 | contig 61166 bp, 53 predicted proteins | sample Lowcelwee11metaG_FD_187171 | JGI IMG/M metagenome (GOLD analysis project Ga0209262, IMG submission 187171) | Freshwater pond sediment microbial communities from the University of Edinburgh, under environmental carbon perturbations - Low... | ecosystem: Environmental > Aquatic > Freshwater >... | reverse complement strand
GTCTTTGCGTAATCTTGGACAGCACCCGGAGGCACCATCTTGAAAACTCGCCATCTCCAGCTTGAAACCCTCGTCAATTCAGAGTGCCACCCGGCCGGTTTCGGCTATTTTGGCCAGCAGTGGTACCTTATATATCTAGTCATGCGATGTATTTCCATATTTGGACATGTCGCGCAGCCCGGTCGCGGGCGCACGGAGGAATGACGCGAGATTACCCGCGTTTCATCGCGCGGGCAATGGCATCGTGCGCGAAGACTCGGCGTGACCGAAGGGAATCCCCTGTTTGGGACTGGCAGGACGGCGCTACGAAGCTCGGCACGCGCCGCGCGTTCGATCTACGCTCCAGTAGTCTCCCCTCCTGAGAAGGAGGGGCTGGGGGAGGTCGGGCCAGGCAGTCGGCCTACGGCCGCACTGACGCCAGCTTCCAAATATCCCGGTTGTATTCCTCCATCGTCCGATCCGTGGAGAATTTGCCGCTCATCGCGGTGTTGAGGATGCTCATGCGCGTCCAGCGGTCGCGGTCGCGGTAGGCGGCTGCCGCGCGGTCTTGGGCGTCGACGAAGGCGCGGAAGTCGGCGGCGACGAGCCAGGGGTCGTGGAGGCTGCGGATGGCGGCGGCGATGGGGTCGAAGAGGCCCGGTTCGAAGCGGTTGAAGTGGCCGGATTCGAGCAGTTGCATGACGCGGGCGAGATCGGGGTCGGCGGCGATTAAGGCGTTCGGGTCGTAGCCGGCGCGGGCTTGTTCGACTTCCTCGGCGGTGAGGCCGAAGAGGAAGAAGTTCTCGTCGCCTACCTCTTCGCGGATTTCGATGTTGGCGCCGTCGAGGGTGCCGATGGTGACGGCGCCGTTCATCATGAACTTCATGTTGCCGGTGCCCGAGGCTTCCTTGCCGGCGGTGGAGATCTGTTCCGAGAGGTCGGTGCCCGGCGCGATGATTTCCATCGCCGAGACGCGGTAGTTGGGCAGGAAGGCGAGCTTGAGGCGGCCGTCGATGATCGGGTCGCCGTTGATGACTTCGGCGAGCTTGCAGACCAGGCTGATGATGCGCTTGGCCATCTGGTAGCCGGGCGCGGCCTTGCCGCCGATGAGCACGCAACGCGGCGTCCAGTTCTGCTCCTCGCCGTGCTTGAGCCGCGCGTAGAGGTGGATGACGTGCAGCACATTGAGCAACTGGCGCTTGTATTCGTGGATGCGCTTGACCTGCACGTCGAACAGCGCGTCGGGGTCGAAGACGACGCCGCAATCGTGCTGGACGAGTTCGGCGAGGCGGACCTTGTTGGCGCGCTTGACGGCCTGCCAGCGCGCGCGGAAGTCGGCGGCGGCGGCCAGCGGCGCGAGGCGGCGCAGTTCGTCGAGCTGGGTGACCCAGCCGGGGCCGACGGATTCGTCGATCAAGCGCGCCAGGCCGGGGTTGGCGGAGGCGAGCCAGCGGCGTTGGGTGACGCCGTTGGTTTTGTTGTTGAACTTCGCCGGCCAGAGTTCGTGGAAGTCGCGGAACAGGCCGTGCTTCAGCAGGTCGGAATGCAGTGCGGCGACGCCGTTCACCGAGAAGCTGCCGACGATGGCGAGATAGGCCATGCGCACCTGCGGCGCGGGGCCTTCCTCGATCAGCGACATGCGGGCGAGCCGCGTGTTGTCGCCCGGCCAGCGCCGCGCCACCTCGACGAGGAAGCGCGCGTTGATCTCGTAGATGATTTCCATCAGCCGTGGCAGCAGCAGCGCGAACAGGCGCACCGGCCATTTTTCCAGCGCCTCGGGCAGCAGGGTGTGGTTGGTGTAGGCCATGGTGCGGCCGACGATGGCCCAGGCGGCATCCCATTCGAGGCCGTGTTCGTCCATCAAGAGGCGCATCAGCTCGGGCACGGCGCAGCTCGGGTGGGTGTCGTTGAGCTGGAAGCAGTTCTTCTCGGCGAACTGCGTGAAGTCGTTGCCATGGTGCAGCTCCCAGCGCTCCAGCACGTCTTGCAGGCTGGCGGAGGCGAGGAAGTATTGCTGCTTCAGACGCAGTTCCTTGCCGTTCTCGCTGGCGTCGTTGGGGTAGAGCACCATGGTGATGTTCTCGGCGGCATTCTTCGCCGCCACCGACTCGGTGTAGGAGCCGGCGTTGAATTCGCCGAGGTCGAATTCGTCGGTGGCCGCCGCGCTCCACAGGCGCAGCACGTTCACCGTCGCGTTGCGGTAGCCGGGGATCGGCGTGTCGTAGGGCACGGCCAGCACATCCTTGCTATCCACCCAGCGCGCGTGCTGGCGGCCGTTTTGGTCCTTGTAATACTCGGTGCGGCCGTAGTAGTGGATGCGCCGCGTGTGTTCGGGGCGCTCCAGTTCCCAGGGGTTGCCCTCGCGCAGCCAGTGGTCGGGCTCTTCCACCTGACGGCCGTCTTCGATCTTCTGCCGGAACATGCCGTAGGCGTAACGGATGCCGTAGCCCATCACCGGCAGTTGCAGCGTGGCGCAACTGTCGAGGAAGCAGGCGGCGAGCCGGCCGAGGCCGCCGTTGCCCAGGCCCGCGTCGGGCTCGTTGTCGATCAGCTCCTCGACGTCGAGACCGAGCTGGCGCATCATTTCCGCCGTCATGTCGTCGAGGCCGAGATTGAGCAGCGCGTTGCCGAGGCTGCGGCCCATGAGAAATTCGAGCGAGAGATAGTAGGCGTGCCTGGCCTGCGCCTCCTCGTAGGCGTAGCGCGTCTTGCGCCAGCGCTCCAGGAGCCGGTCGCGCAGCGCCAGCACCAGCGCCTGGTAGGGATAGAAGGAGGAGCGGCAGTACTTGTCGCGGCCGAGGAAGCTGGTGAAGTAGCGGCGGATGTCGGCGGCGATGGCGGTTTCGTCCATGCCCAGCGGCGGCAGGTCGAACAGGGCGGCGGTGAGCCGGCTGGTGCGCAGGGGTTTGAAGCGGTTCGGCTGGATGGAATTCATGGGCTCCTCGGCGTCTTGGTCTTATTGTGGGTCGTGCGGCAGCGGCGGATTCTAGGCCGTGTGCGCCGCCGCGCGCCTCGGAATCGCCGATGGCCGAATTCGCCGGCTGTATGTCGCGCCGCACCAAACTCGGCGCTGGCGGAACGGCGAGCGCCGGCCGTTCAGCGGCAGCCCGCCGTCCGCATATGGTCGGCCAGGTCGCCGACATCGACCGGCTGGCTGCCGAAGGCCGGGCCGAGCGCCCAGACATGCCCATCGGCAGCGGAAACGCCGAGATAGTTGCCCGTCGCCGCGTAGGCGCGATAGCTATAGGGATCGCTCGCAGCAGTGGTCGCGCCGGCCGGGGCAAACAGCGCGGAGAACTGGCCCTCGGCCCAGTCGAACAGGCAATCGGTGGCGGCGGCGATGAGGGCGTCGTATTTGGGCGAGGCGGTCTGCGTCGCCAACTCCAGCGCGCCCCAGCGGCCGAAACGCGAGACGGAACCGAAATCGCTGAAGTGCATGAACAGCCCGCCGCCGCCGGTTTTCCAGGCGTCGAGATAGCGCGCGTAGAACGCGCCGATGCGGCTGTCGCGGTTGGCCGCGTCGAACAGGCCGTCGAGGGTGGCATTGCCGGCGGCGGCACCCACGCCGACCAGATGTTGCCCGCCCTCGTAGGCGAGCAGTTCGACGCCCTTGGCGCTCGCCAGAGCGGCATGGCTCGCGATGCGCGCGCGGATCGTCGCCATACCGCCGCCGGATTCGGCGTCGTTCAGCTCGCGGCCGGTTTCCAACTCGGCGAACAGGCGCGTCAAACCGCCGTCCGCCTCGCGCGCCCAACCGGTCGTCGCGGCGAGGTGTTGTTCCAGCCCGATCCAATCGCCGAAATAGGGCGCGATGGCGATGCCGCGCATGCCCTGGTTCTTGCAGGGCGCGAGTTGCGACATCGGACAATCCAGCGCGGTTTCGGCGATATAGCTGTTGGCCGCCTGACCCGCCATCACGCAGCGCACCCGCTCGGTCTCGCCGACGAAAGCGGCGCGCCAGAGCTGACAGATTTCTGCCGCGCGCTCGCCGTAGCGGTTGAGACGGCGGTCGAAGTCCGAACCGGTCTTGGCGCCGAAGCGCGCCACGCCTTCCGCCTCGATGGCGGCACCTTGGGAAAACTGGTTGTTCCAGATTTCGTTGGAATACTCGACATACACCGCCCGGCCGGCGGCCAGGCGCGTCTTGACGACGGCGGCGAAGGCGGCGACATAGGCGTCGCTGGCCGCCTGCGGCATGTTGAACCAGGGCTCGGCAGACAAGGCATTCGCCAGGTCGACCATCACCTCCGCCGGCACGCCGCGCGCCGTGGAATACACGTAATCGCCGACCGCCGGCCGCGCCGCCGCCGCGCCCTGCGCGCTGTCGTTGGTGCGCATCCAGTCCATGAAGCGCAGCACCGCGAAGGGCTTCAAGCGGGCGAGGTAGGCGGGATTGAAGCTCGTCGTGCCCGCCAGCGCTTCGGCGCCCGGCGGATAGACGCGGATGTCGCGCAGCGGATTGTCCGCGCGCGTCGCCGTCACGCAGATCTGGATGCCCGGCTCCATCGGCGTCACGTCGATGACGTCGCGGCCGGGAGTCGACGCCGCCGCGTCGAGACGGGCGGCAAGGCTGTATGCGAGCGTGCCCGCGCCGGCATAGAGCACCGTGTATTTGCCGGCCGGATAGGGTAGCCGGCCCGCCTGCGGGCCGCCGTTCGCCGCACCCATCGAGAAGATCAGCGTGCAGGCGCGGTCGTAACTCGCCGTGCCGCCGTCCTTGGGCGTCAGCGAACGCAACCAGCCGTTGGCGTCCGTGTCCAGCCGCACGGCCTCGCCGGTGTCGAAGGTGCCGGCGTTCGCCGTGTACCACTCGCGCCCCTGCTTGAACACGTCGAGGAACGGTATCGCCGGCGAATAGTCGGTGACGGCGTCGAGATTGGTGCCGAGCCGGAAGCTGGCGGCCTGGACGGCGGCGGCGGCGAGCGCGGCGACGAGCGCGGCGACGAGGAAGGAGAGCCGCGGCAATGCGGCGGACAGTTTCATGGAGACTCCTTGGGGCGGGTCATGGGCGCATCGCGACGGCGCCGTTTTCGTTTTATTCAATGGCCGGAATATTTGACGAGCCGGCCGTCCCTGACCTGCACGCGTTCGCCTGAAACGAACGGACTCTTGTCCGTATCCAAATCGAAGTCCTGCTGTCGGCCATTGTCGAGCTTCACCGTCACCCGGATGATCTTTTTGGTCTTGTATTTCTTTTCCAGTTGGTGACCGATGTAGGCCCCGCCGGCCGCGCCGCCGACGGTGGCGACGGTGCCGCCGGCGACCTCCTTGCCGAGCACGCCGCCGGCCACACCGCCCGCCACCGCGCCGATGCCGCTGCCGCTGCCCTCGGTCTTGACGATGTTGATATCGACGACACGACCGCAATTCGGCTGGCACCGGTCGGCGGGCGCGGCGACAGGGGTCGCCGAGGCCGTCCCAGAGCGCCAGTTGTCGTATTCGAGCCGGGTCACCTGGCCATCCTTGTCGGCGTCGATGGCGTCGAAATTCCTCTTGAGTACATCGAACTCCTCGCCGCCGGCCTTGTCGAGTTCGACGCGCGACACGCCGCCGCTGTCGTTCAAATCCGCCTTCCGCAGTTTTTCGTAAAGCTTGTCGTCGGGCTGGCGCGAATAGCGCTCGTATTCTTCTTGCGTCACCTGACCATCCTTGTCGAGATCGATGGCCTTGAAGTTGTCCCTGATCGGCTTGAGCGACGCGGATTTAGCCTTGTCCAGCTCGACCTGGGAGAGGCCGCCGCTATCGTTCAAGTCGGCTTTGCGGAAATCTGCGAGCCAGGCCGGGTCGGCATGGGCGGGGGCGGCGGCCAGAAATGCGGCGGCCAGCAGTAGAGCGGTCTTGTTCATGAGTACTCCATTTCGGGTTGGGGATACGGTCGGCGCCACGCTAGGTTTTCAAGCAGCGCGACAGTGCCGCGAACAATACCTCGGGATCGACCGGCTTGGCGATGAAGTCGTCCATGCCGGCCGCCAGGCATTTCGCCTTGTCGTCGGCGAAGGCGTTGGCCGTCAGCGCCAGGATCGGCACGCGCTTGCCCGTTGATTCGCTGCGGATGCGGCGCGTTGCCTCCAGCCCGTCCATCTTGGGCATCTGCATGTCCATGAGAATCAGCGCGTAGTCGCGTTGCAGCGCTAGCGCCAGGGCTTGCGCGCCGTCCTCGACGACATCGACGGCCAATCCCACATCGGCCAGCAGGGACAGGGCGACCTCGCGGTTGAGGGGTTCGTCTTCCGCCAGCAGGACGCGCAGGCCCGCGCAGGACTGTCGCAGCGCGGCTTCGCGGTCCGCTAGCGCACGCGGCGCGGCGGCGTCTTCCACGCGCCCCTTGCGCAGCCGAACCGTCAACCAGAAGGTGCTGCCCTTGCCCAGCTCGGAGCTCACGCCCGCCGCGCCGCCCATCAGTTCGGCGAACTTGCGCGCGATGGCCAATCCCAGCCCGGTGCCGCCATAGCGGCGGGTGATCGAATTGTCGGCCTGCTCGAAGACGGAGAACAAACGCGGCAACACCTCCGGCGCGATGCCGGGCCCGGTGTCGCTGACTTCGAAGCGCAGCACTGCCGCGTCCGGGGTTTCCTCGACCGGAACGACCCGCAGCGCAATCGAGCCCGACTCGGTGAATTTCACGGCGTTGCTCAGATAGTTGAGCAGGGCCTGTTGAAGGCGGAGGCGGTCGCCCAGCAGACCGGCGGGCAAGACCGGCGATTCGGCCGCGAAGGCGAGGCCCTTCATCCTGGCCTTGCCGGCAATCATGCTCGACACGTTCGCGACGATGGCCGCGATGTCGATCGGGCTTTCGTCGAGAACGTATTTGCCGGCCTCGATCTTCGACAGATCGAGCACCGCGTTGATGATGTCCAGCAGATGCTCGCCCGCCGTTTCGATCTTGCCGAGCTTGTCGGCCTGCACGGGCGTAACGCCGCTACGTCGCAGCAGATGCGTCATGCCGGTAATGGCGTTCAGGGGCGTGCGGATCTCATGGCTCATGTTGGCGAGGAAGGCGCTCTTGGCGATATTCGCGGACTCGGCCGCTTCCTTGGCCACCATCAGGTCGGCGGTGCGCTCCTCCACCAGTTCCTGCAAATGGCGGCGATGACGTTCGATTTCCTGTTCGGCGCTCTTGCGCGCCGTGATGTCGTGACCAATGCCCAGCACGCCGAGCGGATTGCCCTCGGGGTCGCGCATGGGCACCTTGGTGGTTTCCAGCAACTCGACGTGGCCGTCGTCGGCGAACGCAATCTCCTCCTCATTCACCGACGGCGCGTCCGCCTCCATGGCCTTGCGGTCGTGGGCGCGGAAGAAATCGGCGAGATCCTTGGGCACGAAGTCATAGTCCGTCTTGCCGACGATGGCGCTTTCCGCCGCGCCGAAAAACCGCTCGAAACGCCGATTGCAGCGGAGATAGACGCCCTGCGTGTCCTTCAGCCAGATCAGATCCGGCAGGGTGTCGATGAGGGTGCGCAGGATGCCGCGCTCGCGGGCGACCATGCTGTGGTAGCGGCCGAACAATTGCGCCGACCAGCGCGAGAAGGCGTAGGAGGCGGCCAGACCGATGGCCAGGGCGATCAGCGCCGCCAGCATCAGATTGTTGAGTTGGCTCGCGCCAAACGTCTGCTGGCGCTCCAACTCGTCCGCCAGCTCGGCCCGCAGCTCCTCGTCCTCCATCGTGGTGACCAACACCCAGTTCCACGGCGCGTAAGCCTGCACCAGAGCGGTCTTCCACACCGTTTTGCCGGGCGACGCGGCGGGCCATTCGTAGCGGAAATATCCGCCGCCCGCCTTCGCCTTGCGCAGCGCGGCCTCCACCACCTCGCGTTCGCGCGCGGGCAGTTGGGCAGCAAACTTCCCTTCCAACGCGGCATCGGACGGTTGGATGAGCATCTGGCCGTCCGCGTCGACCAGCGCGGTGTAGCCCGTATCGCCGAAGCGCGAGGTGCGCAAGCGCGCCATCGCCTCCGTGCGCTGCGTCTCTTCCCACTTGTACAGGTAGTCGCCGGTACCGATCAGCCAGTCGTAAGGGGCGAAATAGCGCACGTAGGAAAGCTTGTCCGCCATGTCCTTCGCGTTGCCCGGCGGATACCAGCGATAACGGGAAAACCCCTCGCCCGGCGGCTTGCGCGCGGCGTCGATAAGCCCACGCATGATGAAGTGCCCGGTATCGTCGCGGTTGTCGAGAATGACCCGGCCTTCCATTGTTGGCGCCGTCGGCAGCAGGATGAACTGCCCGCGCATGTCGTCGATGAAGTAATAACCGCGACCGTCGTAGAAACGCACGGGGCGCAGACTTTCGACAATCAGCTTCTTGAGCTCGGCCGGCGGCCGGCGCGCGGACTCCTGCGCATACATGGCCGCGACGATCTGCAAGGCGTTGTCCACCTGCGCGCGCAGGCTTTCCCGCAGCACGGCCTCCGTGCGGTTGCGGGCGAAATCGATGGCGGTCAGGGCATTGCGCATCTCGGCCGCCAAGCGGGCCTCGGAACGACGCGCCAGCGCCTCCTCGATATGCGCAACCGACGCCTCCATCTCGCGGCGGCTTTGCCAGGAAAAATAGCCGAAGAGCGTGACCGTCAAGGCGAGCACAATCAGCGCCGTGCCGATCAAATGAATGCGCGGCAGCGTTTTTTCGTTGGCTATGAGTTGCACGGCGCTTGCGCTCCCTTTCGCATGTTCGTCCGCCCGTCATGGCGCTGGCCGGACCGTTTGTTTTGTCCTCCATCGAAATCTAGCACTTTTCGCGCGGGCCAACTGTCCCTTGGAGAAACCCAAACCGCCCGATACGCACCGCCTCGATCAACTCTGCCTGGCGGCGCACGGGTTCAGCACATCTGCGCCGAGGCGCTTGAAGTCCGCCACGTTCCGAGTCGCCACGGTGAGCTGATGCGCTGCCGCCGTCGCGCCAGCGCCGAGTTTCATCTGGAGGCTATCCCGAAATCGGCCGGCGACAAGGATTGAATCCTATCGGCGGGCAACGGCCGGCTGAAGTAATAGCCCTGGATGATGCTGACGCCCTCACTGCGAAGGAATTCGACCTGCTGGAGCGTTTCCACACCTTCCGCCACCACCTCCACTTTGAAACTGCTACCGAGGGCAAGGATAGTGCGCACGATGGCGACATCATCGCTGTTTTCGGGTACGCCATCGATGAAGGATTTGTCGATCTTGAAACAGGTGATGGGGAACATCTTGATGTGCGACAAGGAAGAATAACCAGTGCCGAAGTCGTCTACCGAGAGCATCACGCCAAGATCGCGCAGGTCGGCGGTAATTTTCTGCGCCAATGCGCCAGACTCGAGCGATCCTTCGGTAATTTCGATTTCCAGCCTCCGAGCGGATATTCCCGTCTGTTCGAGTGCCGTTCTGACGGTGTCGACAAAACCATCATTCAGTTGGCATGGGGCGACATTGACGGCGACACGGGGAACGCTTGCGTCATGGTCTAGCCAGTTCCGCATCTGCCGGCATGCTGCGCCAAGAACCCAGGTGCCGATTTCCTCCAGTAGGCCGAGTTCGTCCGCCAGAGGCAGGAAATCGGCCGGGGGGATTACGCCACGGGTCGGATGCTGCCAACGTATCAGCGCCTCTACGCCTTTGATGGTGCCGAGGGTGGGGTCGACCTGCGGTTGATAGACGAGGAAGAACTGCTTTTCATTGAGGGCATGGCGCAATTCGCTGGACATCGTCAGCTTGATGTCGAGGTCGGCATTCATACTTTCGGCAAAAAACACAAAGCGGTTCCGGCCGCCCTTTTTTGCCAGATACATGGCAGCGTCGGCGGCCTTGATCAGATCGGCGGGCAAACGGCCATCGTCCGGATATAAGCTGATGCCGATGCTGGCGGTCGGCAACAATTCGCGTCCTTCCAGGTGGATGTCGCGGGCCACCTGAGTCAGCAGTCGGATGATGGATTCGCCGACCTGGTGGCGATCCTTGATGTCTTCCATGACCAGCACGAACTCATCGCCGCCCCAGCGCGCCAGCGTGTCCTGTTTGCGTGTGCAGGACTGGATCCGTTCAGCAATGGTTTTCAGGTAGATGTCGCCCACGGCGTGACCAAGGGTGTCGTTGACGATCTTGAAGTTGTCGAGGTCGATGAAGGCGACCGCAAGCATTCCGTCGCTCCGCTTGGCGCGTTCGAGGCTCCGCGTCAGATGATCGGTGAAGCTGATGCGATTGGGGAGGCCGGTCAACGTGTCATGGTTGGCGAGGAAATAGAGCTTGTCCTCGGCCTGCTTGGCCTTGGAAACATCGGAAAATACGGCGACATAATTTCTCACCGCACCATTGGCGTCGAGGATGACGGTGACGCTGCCCCACTGCGGGTACACCTCGCCATTTTTCCGTCGATTCCAGATTTCGCCGGACCAGTTTCCCTGCTCTCGCAAATGGCGCCAGAACTCCTCGTAGAAGTGTGGGGTATGTACGCCGGACTTGATGATGCGGGGCGTCTGGCCGACCGCCTCTTCAGAGGTAAAGCCGGTGATCTCGGTGAAGGCCCGGTTGATTGAAGCGATCCGTCCATCGCGATCCGTAACCATCACGGCTTCCTGTGCCTGGTCGAGAATCACTTCCGTCGCCCTGCCCGTGTCCTGTGCTGCGCCAGTCAGCGGGGACTCGCTGAAGATGACCACGCAACCGACTACCTGATTGTTTTCCAGTAGCGGCGTGCAAACGTAATTCACCGCTGCCTTGTCGTGATAGCCGATGGACGTTAAAAAGGCATGCCGGCCCTGGCGAGTCTCGCCGTCGCGCAGGGTATTCATGAAGGGGCACTCACTGGTATTCTGGCCGCAGGAATGTTCCCCGCTTGTCGCGCATATCACCTGACAGCAGAACTTGCCGATCAGCTTGTTGTCGTAACCGTCGAGCAGCCGTTGTGCCAGCTCGTTGGCATAGACCACCTTGCCCTCCCGATCCAGGCTGACCAGCCCTTCACCTGCGGCATCGAGGATGCGCGCATTGCGCCGGTGCACGGATTCGATAGCCAACTGATAGTTGTAGCGCTGGGTGACGTCGCGGGCGTTGAGTATGATTTCGCTGCTACCGTGACCGCACTGGGTATGTTTGAACTTGGTCTCTATCCAAAGCGTCTGATCGTTACCGTGCTTACTCCGCAATACCGTTGTTTGGGTGGCACCGACAGGTTTCAATTCATCCAGTAGCCGCAAGATCTTTTCCTGTTCGCTCGCCAAGACATCCATCAAGGTGCGCCCGACGATGTGCTCGCTGTCTTGTCCCAGCATTTCGCGACAGGCGGGAGATACAAACCTGAAGCGCCCCTCGGTATCGAGGCTGGCGATCATGTCGGTGGAGTTCTCAGCGAGGATTCGATATTGCTCCTCGCTGGTCTTGAGCGCCTTTTCCGAGAGCGCTTCGATCAAAGCCATGGTCAGGGCGTTCGCGGCATCGACTTCCGCTTGCGACCACGGCTGAGACTTGCTGCCCTGAGTCTCGATCCAGGTTTCAAAGGAAGTACGCGGTGAAATGCGCACGCCGCTGGCATCGCTGATGACCCGCTTTTCCGGTTTCCCGGCCCAGCGCAGGGTGCGCAACAAACCCGGGCGAAACCAGATCACATAGTTTTCCATGCGCGGGTCCAGCGGGGCTACCATCATGCCGCCAGCGAGATCCTGATCGTACTCCTCCAACCCTCGGATATCGCCCAACAGTTCGCCGAGTTGATCGGTGTGAAAAACCGGTGCCGCAGACAAGGTGCGTATTTTGGCCATCAGCCGTTCCAATACTGGTGCAGCAGGAACCTCGCCCAGTACTTGGTATTTGCTGCCAATCGAGACGATGCACCCAGTGGCGCGCACCAGACCCAGCAGCTTATCCTTCAAGGTATGAAATACCGACTCAATTTCGTCGGCGCGGCGGATCAGTTCGGTGAGATCCTGGAGCAGATCGCGGATGCGGCTGCTGAGGTTGCTGCGCTCGACATTTTCCATGTTCATGAGCTTCAGCGACACGGTGCGGCCGATCAGTTCGTCCAACTCGCGTTCGCGCAGTCCCACGTATTTCGGAGAAAAGTGATGACAGGCGATCAGTCCCCATAGGCGGTTGTTTTGCACGAGGGAAATGCTGAGGCTGGCACGTACCCCCATGTTGCCCAGATATTCGACATGTACCGGCGACATGGCGCGCAGCCAGGAGTAGGTCAGGTCGACCGGGGCACTGTCGTTATGCCCGGCTACTTGAATCAGCGGTATGGGTGCGGACTTGACGTCGGCAATCAGGCGAACCAGATTTTTTGTATATAGATCCCGCGCCTGGGGGGGAATATCGGCGGCAGGGAAATGGTTGCCCAGATAAGAGCTGGCATCGTCGATCTTGCATTCGGCAATGACCTCGCCATCCCAGTTGTTGTCGAAGCGGTACATCATTACGCGGTCGAAATTGGTGAGCACCCGAACCTGATCGACTACGGCCTGGGCGTAGCAAGCCATATCGGTCTCCGCATCCAGCTTCCAAAGTGCGTCGCGGATCGGCACGAATAGATCATGAAAGACATCGCCAATCTGGCGGGGGGCCTGCTCGATCTCCAGCACCAGCAGCGCGTTGGATGCGAAAACCTGGGCATCGTATTGGCGGGGCTTTCCGTCTCGGGTTAGCGTAAGCGACCAGATGATGGCGCCGAAGCTGCGGTCGACATCGGTCAGTATCTTCAAGCGCCGCGTCTGCTCTTCTCCCAGGAGCTCTGGCAGGGGCCTGCCGAGGGCACTCGCGGCGTCGAGCGCAAAGATGCTGGACAGATTCTGGCTCGCGGCGTGGATGACGAATTGTGTTTTCTCGATCACCAGCAAAACACCCACTGGCTGGATCTTTCCAATCAGATGGATTGGCTCGCTGGCGCAATTGTTCAGCGCCGCATCGATCAGCGGCTGCCTGGCTGACTCAGGCATTGATTCTTGACGCGTAGTCATCGAGTAGTCTTTCAATCAGCGCGAACATCGCGATGGCGGTATTCGTGGCGCTTTCCTGATGACTGGGAGTGCGACAGGCGCTCTCCAGAAATTCCAGAAACCGATGCCAGTAGTCCGGCGTGTCTCCGCCGTATGCACTGAAAAATCGTGCGCCCTGAAAACTTGACAGCCCCAGTGCGCTGGCAATGTGCCTGGAGATGACCTGACCTCCCAGAGTTGCGCCTTCGATGGTGTAGAGCACACCCACCAGTTCGGCGACATGCTGAATATCCGGTGGCCTTATCGGCACGCTGGGAGAGAATTCCGGCGTGTCTACATTGACCGCGAGGAAGTGCAGATCGGCTTCGAGCCATGGCAACTTGCGGCGCTCGCCATAACTGAATCCAGTGTCGTTCGCTGCCAGGAAGTTGTCGATGGCGCGCTCGACGTCGCGGTAAAAGTGGAAATAGGCAGCCAATACGAGGCAATACGCTTCACGTCGGCAGCTTGGCTTGGCGAGGTCGGTCAGCAGCGGGTGATGATTCAGGCGTACGTGTGCTTCATGCGTCCGCTCCCGCAGTATCTGCCGAAGACCGATTTCCCGGATTTTCGTTCGCTGCCTAGCGTCGTCTGTCCTGCGCAAGATCATGAATACCAGCCGGGATCGGCGTCAGCGGGTTGAGTTTCCGTTGGCTCGAATCAACTGAACCGTCAGACCGCATCTTAATGCGAATACGCCCATAAGGCAATCAGTTGTCCAGGACAAATGATGTACAATTAACCGCATGAGCAATACTGATATTCCCATCGGGATCGTCGAAGCTGAAACCGGGCTGAACAAGGAGACTTTGCGCAAGTGGGAGCTCCGTTATGGTTTTCCCTCGCCGGTCAGGAATGCAAGCGGTGTTCGTTCCTACAGTGCGGAACAGTTGCGCCGGCTGCGGACCATCAAACACCTTGTCGATTCGGGCATGCGGCCGTCGCTGGCCATGGCCCTCGACGAGAACGAACTCAACCGGCTGCTTGTTGCCTTAAGAGCGCCGCCGCGAGGAAACCCGGTCGATGATGTGCTGAGCGAGGCGCTCCGGATGCTAAGTGGCGACCAGCCGGATGCGCTGCATCGACTACTGGCGCAGGAACTGATGAAGCGTGGCGTGCAGAACCTGATACTCGATGTCATCGAGCCCCTGACCCGCGAAGTCGGCAATGCCTGGGCCGATGGTCGTTTGGGCGTGCATCACGAGCACTTGTACGTTGAGGCGGTGCAGGACTTGCTGCGCGGTAGCCAATCGGGATTCCCGCGCGATGGCGGTAGCCCGCGCATCGTGCTGGCCACGCCGCCGAGCGAGTTGCACACCTTGGGGTTGCTGATGCTGCAAACCCTGCTCAACCTGCATGGGGCACGTTGCATTTCTCTCGGCTCCCAGCTTCCGGCAGCGGAACTGGCGGAAGCATCGCACAGCCACCGGGCAGCGCTGGTCGGCGTCTCCTTCAGCATTGGCTATCCGCTACGCCTGATTCACCCCTACTTGCAGGGGCTGCGCGACAAGCTGCCAGCACCCGTGAAGTTATGGGCCGGCGGCGCCGGGGCAGCACGATGCAAGCGTATGCCGGAGGGCGTGCGGCTCATGCCCTCCCTCACCGTCGCGATCACCGAAATCGCGTGCATGTGAGTTGGCGCTTTGGTCGCCAGCCTACGAACGGGCAAGCGTGAACAGCCGTTCTAGTCGATCACTCACTCATCCCACCACCCCATCTACAAACTCGGCGCTGGCAAGACGGCGCAGCGCGGCGACCGATGTGCTCGACAGCGAGGATGATGCGCAGATTCTCAGCGGTCGTGCAAGCGGCAAACCGCATCCACAAAACGCCGTGCCTGCTCGACAGCCCAGGCGGCGCTCTCGCGCGTAATGGGTTCGCTCTTGTAGTCGGCGGCCACGCGCATATCCTCGGTGGCGTTGATGGCCCTGCCGATTCCCACGGGAATGAGGCCCGGCTTCACAAGCGGACGCCCTCGCGTTGAATCTTGCGCAGCAAATAGGGATTGGAATAGCTGTCGGGGTCGCGCCATTCCTCTTGCCAGATCGGCAATGCCTGGATGCGGATATCGGTGTCGAGCAGGACGTCGTAGGCGATGCCGGACAATTCCCGCTGCGTGCCGAAGAACTCCCCCGGCCGGCAGCCGAGCACGACGGCTAGGTCCGCGTCGCTATCCGCGAGGCGGTCGCCGCGCGCTCGGCTGCCGAACAGGATCGCCTGCACGACATCGTAGCGGTCGGCAACCCGCTCAAGAAAAGCGCGGGCGGCACGTTCGGTGGCGGAATCGATGGTTGTTTGAAACCTGCCGGACGGCCAATTCTCACGACCCCGCCAAAGCCGACTTTCGACCAAGCCACCGATTGTGTCGGCAATGCATCGATTAGCCGCCACTCTGTGAAGTACCTAGGGGCCTACATGGCGTAAAACTTTAGTTAAAGTCGAATACACTTCGAGGAGACACAGTTTGAACGTCCATCTATCCTAAATATCGAATATGCGTTCTGCAAATCCCGACAAACTCAGATTCGCCATTCTGCTATTTACGGCGCTGGTAGTGTTGCTCTTTACCCTGAGTTGCGTCGTCAGTTACCAAAGCCTGCGCGACGACCAGCAGACCGGAAGCCGCCAGGAAGCGCAACGGATGTTGCTGGCCTTCGAGGCGCATTCGACCCGGCTGTTTGATTACACGGACGGCTACTTGCGGGCGATCCGTGCTTACCATGCCGAGCATGGCGTCAGCGAAAAGTGGCTGCGTTTCGTTGGCGAGATCAAGGCCCCACACGCCAATCAGTTCTCCGGCATCGTGACCATCGTCGACCGTGATGGTTGGGTGGTCTACCAGTCGGAAACGCCATCAGACAAGCTCAAAAGCTTTGGCTCGATGGCCAGCCTTGATCATTTTCAGTATTTCCGTGGACACCCCGGCGACTCGCTTTACGTGGGGGCCACCCGCCTCGGCAAAATGACCGGCAAGCTGCAGTACCGCCTGGCCCGGCCGGTGCTCCGCGATGGTGTGTTCGATGGAATGGTCATGATTACGCTGTTGCCGGACCACATTACCGAGTTCTATCGAAACCTGAGCCTGGGTTCGCGCAGTACCGTCACCATGCTGACACTGGAACCGAAACTGATTGCCAGGCAACCGGCACCAGCGCCCGAAATGTTTGGCCGTCTGTTTACCGAACTAAAGAAGAACCACGGTATCGATATCGACAGCGTCGAGGGGGGGAGCACATTCGGGATCACTGGTCCGTTTGACGATATCCGGCGTGACGTGTTCTACAAGAAGCTTGCCAGCTACCCGGTGGCGCTGTTGGTCAGTATCGCCGAACAAGATATCGACGACGCCGTCGCTGGTGCTAGACGCAACCTGAGCCTGCTGGCCCTGGCCTTTGCGGTCTTCGCCCTGCTGGTCTGCGTGCTGGCGCTGCGCATGAGCCGACAGAACCGGCGACTGGCCAAGGCCGATGCGGCCAGCCAGAAACTGGCGCGCCAGTTGCAGGCCAGCGAAGCCTTTCAGCTCAGCATCATGAATTCCGTCGCGGCCGAGATCGCGGTACTCGGGCGCGACGGGACGATCATTGCGGTCAACGAGCCTTGGCGGCGTTTTTCACGGGAAAATGCTACCCAGCCCGGCAACTTGGCGCCGAACACCGACGTCGGCGCCAATTATCTGGACATTGCTACGGAGGAGAACGGGACCTCGGCCGCCCTTGAGGGCATCCGGGCGGTGCTGGACGGTAACCTGCCCCAATTCAGCATGGAATACCCTTGTCATTCATCTGAGCAAATACGCTGGTTCGCAATGATGGTTACGCCCTTGGGGGAAAGTGCCAGCGAGGGTGTGGTGGTCACCCACACCGATATTACCGAACTGAAGCAGATCCAGTGCAAGCTCGAAGCGAACGAAGAGGCGCTGCGGGCGAGCGTGACCGTTGCCGAAGGGGCCCTCAAGCGGCAGCAGGAAATCCAGGACGAACTGGTCCAGGCGGAAAAGATGGCGGCACTGGGTGGTCTGGTCGCCGGGATAGCGCACGAGATCAACACGCCCATCGGGGTCACGCTCAGTTCAGCCACCTATCTTGAGGCGGAAACCCGCAAGACGCATGCGCTCTATAAAGCTGGCGAACTCACCGAGGACGGACTGACCGACTACTTCGCCACTGCTGCGCAGGCGACGCTGCTGATGGCGATCAACAGCCATCGCGCCAGCGATCTGATCCAGAGTTTCAAGCAGGTGGCGGTGGACCAGACCGGTGGCGAGCGGCGACAGTTTGATTTGGCCAGTTATATCAACGAGGTCTTGCTATCCCTGCAGCCGTGGCTGAAGAAAGGCAATGTCGAGGTGGCCGTCGCCTGTCCGCCCGGATTGCTCGTCGACGGTTTCCCCGGCGCCCTGTCGCAGGTATTGTCCAACCTGCTGATGAATTCGCTGAACCACGCCTTTGACCCCGGGCAAGGCGGCCATGTGTACATCGAGGTCCGCCCGCCGGAAGAGACCGGCGAATGGATCGAACTGGCCTTTCGGGATGATGGCAAGGGCATTTCGCCCGAGTTGCACGACAAGGTCTTCGAGCCCTTCTTTACCACGCGTCGGGGCAAAGGGGGCAGCGGCCTCGGACTGAACATCGTTTTCAACATTGTTCATAAGACGCTCAAAGGCACACTGGTTCTGGAGCGTTCTTCCGCTGCCGGCGCCCACTTTACGCTGCGTTTCCCGCGCACGCAGCCGCGCTGAATGGAGCTGACAGGAAAATGACCGAAAACAAACACCCTCTCAAGCTCAAGGCTTCACCGGCGCCCTCACCTCACGTCAAGGCCTTGCGTCGGGACTGGCGCATCCTGGTGGTCGATGATGACGAAGAAATCCATTCGGTCACCCGCATGATCCTCGGCCGGATGAAATTCGAGGGGCGCGGCATCGAGCTGCTCAGTGCCACCTCGGCTACCGAGGCACTAGCCGTTCTGGAACGGGAAAAGGACATCGCGGCCATTTTGCTCGACGTGGTCATGGAGAGCGACGATGCCGGACTGCAACTGGTCCGGACCATCCGCGGGGAACTCGACAACCAGTTGGTGCGCATCATCCTGCGGACCGGCCAGCCCGGTCAGGCGCCCGAAGAGCGGGTCATCGTCGATTACGACATCAATGACTACAAGGCCAAGAGCGAACTGACGGCACAAAAGCTGTTTACCACCGTGATCGCCGCCCTGCGATCCTACGCAACCATTGTCTCGCTCGACAAGACCCGCAAGGGGCTGGAGAAGATACTCGACAGCACCAGTACCTTGTTCCAGATCGAGTCGATCCAGCACTTTGCCTCGGGCGTACTTACCCAGCTTTCGGCCTTCCTCGATTGCCAGCCGAATGGTGTCATTTGCGCCCAGTTCGACCCCGAGGCGCCGCATTCCAGGTCGGCATCCTGTCAGCAGATGCAGTTTCTGGCTGCCAGTGGAGAATATAGCGACTGTATTTCCTGTCATACCGAGGACGAGTGCCGGCACCACGAAATGATGCAGTTGATCCGCCGGTCCCTCGCCGAGCACAAGAGTCAGATGACCGACCAATACACCGTTCTGTACTTCGAAACAGGTGATGCGCATGCTTCGGCAGCCTTGCTGCATGGCGGTCTCGGAGTGGCGGACGAGAGCGACTGCAAGCTGCTCGAAGTGTTTTCCTCGAAGATTTCCATCGCCCTGGCCAATGCGCTCCATTATCAGAAAATGATCAGTGCCGAGCGCGCGGCGACCACCGACTTTCTTACGGGTCTGAACAACCGCCGCCAGTTACTGCGTCTGTGCATCCCGCTGGTGGCCGGCGCTTTTCGGGCGGGCACGCCGCTGGCCGTGGCGATGCTGGATATCGATCACTTCAAGCAGGTCAACGACAGCATGGGTCACGATGCCGGCGACGAAGTGCTGATCCAGGTCGGCATGCTGCTGCGCGAACGTTTCCGGACCAGCGACGTAGTGGCGCGCTTTGGTGGCGAGGAATTTTGCGTGATTGCGGCAAACCTGACTCCGGAAGCCGCCCATGCGCTCTTTGATAATTTCCGTCGCGCGCTGGAGGAAATGATTTGTGAAATTCGGGGGAAGCGGGTGCCGCTGACCATCAGCATCGGGGTTACCACCCAGGTGGTCGAAAGTGTCGACGCAATGATTTCAGCGGCCGATGCGCTGCTTTATCGGGCCAAGCAGGAAGGGCGCAATCGCGTGCTGATCGGGTAGATGCCGGATTCAGAGCCTATGGCCGCTGAACATTTGATCCCTAACTTTCATGCGGCGACGGCGCGAAAGTCAGCAACGGGTCGAAAGCACTCACATGAAGCCAGACGGAGCAGTCATCCCCGACCGGCTCCAATCGGCTAAACGCGAACAGCCGTTCTAGTCGATCACTCACTCATCCCAACACCCCATCTACAAACTCGGCGCTGGCAAGACGGCACGTCGCGGCGACCGATATGCTCGACAGCCCAGGCGGCGCTCTCGGGCGTAATGGGTTCGTTCTTGTAGTCGGCGGCCACGCGCATATCTTCGGTGGCGTTGATGGCCCTGCCGAGTTTTGGCCCGAACTGCCGCTGTCGGACGCAACAGAGCAAGCACAATGTCGGCCTGTCTCAACGAGTGCAACCGGCCACCTGTTGACCTTCGTTCTCCCCACAAAGCCGCCATCTGAATGACTGAAGCACATTCGAGACCTGCCGGATAAGCAAAGAGGTGGGGTACTTAAGAAATAGAAATGAAAGTCGACGCAAATGGGAGGGTGCTTGGGAGTAAGTTCCAGCGGCAAGCGGGCTCCCCGAGGTATGCCGCATTAGACGGATAACTAACCGACCAGCCGCTCCCCACCAGCTGCCTGGATGATGGCCACAGCAGGATGAGGCACGCGTTTCGGCGTGGAAATGGCGTACCAACTTTCGCTCACCCCCTGAAGCGGGCCGAGTGGTTTCGCACCGAATTGCGACAAGATCTCGGCATGCATGGCGGCCGGGGCAGGAAACAGCCCGAGTCCGGCGCGGCCGAAGGTTTTCAGTAGTGCGCTGTCGGTAAATTCGCCGACGATGTCGAGCCGAATTTCGTTTGCCTCAAGCCAGGCATCCATGGCACTGCGCAGCGGGTCGCTGCGTGCGGGCAGCAGCATGGGTGCGCCGTCGAGGCCTTGCGGAAAGTTTTTTCCGTAGCGCTTGTGCAAGTCGGCGCTGCCGAACAGCGAAATGCCGAAGTTGCCGAGCAGATGGGAATGCAGTTTCAGGTTGGCGCGTTGCGGTGCTGAGCGGTCGGCGACGACCAGATCAAGGCGGTTGAGCGCCAACTCACCCAGCAGGTGCTCGAACTCACCCTCGATGCACTCGAGGCGAACTGCCAGCGGCGGCCGCAGCACACTTTCGAGCAGGCGAAACGCGACCAGCTTGGGGACCGCATCGGTGACGCCGACGGAAAATTTTGGGCGGGTGTGCGTACGTTCGGCCAACGCCTGGCGCAGCTTTTCTCCGGTCTGGAAGATCTGCTCGGCGTGAACCAGGGCGGTACGACCGGCCTCGGTAAGCATCAGCGAGCGGCCTTGGGGTGCGAACAAGGCCTGGCCGAGCTGGCGTTCAAGCTGGCCGAGTTGTGTGCTGATGGTTTGTACCGACAGCCCGAGCCGTTCTGCGGCACGCGTGATGCTGCCCTCCTTGGCGACGGCCCAGAAATACAGCAAGTGTCGATAATTGAGATCGTCAGGTTTCATGTAATGTTCCCAAAATATGGAAACATATTATCGTAAATACTCTGTTTATTTGATAAGTATGAAAGCCTACATTGCGTCCATGCGCTCCGGATTTCCGGGGCGCAAAAACTGAGGAGAGATGCAATGATCACCGTTAAAGACTGCGAAGCGTTTTGTGATGCCAACCCAAACTGGGTGCATGAACTGGCCTGCCGCGAGTGCCTGACCATGGTGCCGGCCTACGCACGTGCTCATGAGGCCACGATTTGTTCCAGCGGCTTGGCGATGCCGGCCTTTACGCATACCCCCGAAACTTCTGATTACCGTTTGGTTGCCTGAGGAGAAATGTCATGATGAGCATGCAAGCCTGGGAAAGTATCAGGCCGGTCATCGGCACCCAACATCCGCTGCGTGTCTACGCCGTGAATAGCCCGCGCGCCAAAGCACGGCTTGTCGTGCTGGCTTTGCTGGCAGACGGCCGTCTCGATGAGCGCGAAATGGCGGCCCTCGACCGGCGTGGTGTCTTTGCCGACCTGGGGATTGCCCGTGAGGATTTTGTCCAGGTACTTTACGATTTCTGCGGCGATGTGGCCGGTCAGTTACCGGTCGGTGCGGGCGGTCGGCAACTTCGCCAAAAAACCCTCGCCGGGCTGTTTGGCGAAGTTGCCGACCGCGAGGCGCGCAATAAGCTGATGCAACATATCGTCGCCGTGATCAGCAGCGATGGCCACTTGAGCTATGCCGAGGAAAACCTGTTCCGAAGCGCCATCGACCACTGGCAGCCACATACGGGCAAAGTGTCGCCCACGACTTATCCAGAGTTGCATTTCGGCTGATAAAGGTAAACACCGGGAGGGAGGAATAACATGGAAAGTATCGGCAACCCTGGGTTGTGGATGGCGTTTGGCGCCATCGTCGTGGTCATGCTCGCCATCGACCTGTTCGTGGTCGGTGGCGGCAAGCAGCACCGGGTTTCATTTCGCGAGGCGGCCACCTGGTCGGTGATCTGGGTCAGCGTATCCTTTCTGTTCGCAGCCAGCCTGTGGTGGTATCTGGAGGGCAATGCCGGCCGGGAAGTGGCCAACGCCAAGTCGCTGGAATTCATCACCGGCTACCTGATCGAGAAATCGCTGGCGGTCGATAACGTCTTCGTTTGGTTGATGCTGTTTTCCTTTTTCGGCATTCCACTCGAATTGCAGAAGCGCGTGCTGATTCTTGGCGTCATCGGCGCCATCCTCATGCGCACGGTGATGATCTTCGCCGGGGCTTGGCTGATCGCCCAGTTCCACTGGATCCTCTATGTTTTTGGCGCCTTTCTGCTGGTCACCGGCATCAAGATGTGGTGGTTCGCCGAGGCCAAGCCTGATCTTGAGAACAACCCGGCGCTCAAATGGCTGCGCGGCCACATGAAGGTGACCGACAACCTGCATGGCGAGAAATTCTTTGTCATGCAGGACGGCGTGCGCTACGCCACGCCGCTTTTCCTTGCCCTGATTCTGGTGGAACTTTCCGACCTGATTTTTGCGGTCGACTCGATCCCGGCCATCTTCGCGATCACCGGCGATCCCTTCATCGTGCTGACATCCAATGTCTTCGCCATCCTTGGGCTGCGCGCAATGTACTTCCTGCTCGCTGACATGGCTGATCGCTTCTCGCTGCTGAAGTATGGCCTGGCTGCGGTGCTCGTCTTCATCGGTGTGAAGATGATGCTGATCGATATGTACAAGATTCCAATCGGCTTCTCACTTGCCGTAGTTGCCACCTTCATCGGCATCTCGATCTGGCTCTCGCTGCGCAAGGAAAAACTGGAAAGTGGGCGCGTTTGAAATCATGGACACCACCTTGCTGGTCTGGATGGACGACTGGCGCCATCCGGCCCTGATCGCCAGCATGAGTGCCATCACCTGGCTGGGCTCGCTGTTGTTCCTGTTGCCTCTGGCACTGGTCGTGGGCTGGCAGACCGATGGCGGCCCAAATTGGCGGAATTGGCGCAAGTGGGCTTTCCTCCCAGCAGCGGTACTGGGCGCTGCCATTACGGTCCACGCCCTCAAATGGGCCATCGACCGCGAGCGACCCGACCTTTTCCCAAGTCTGATCCCCTTGCCGGCGGATGCGAGCTTTCCGAGTGCCCATACCTTGCAGATCACCGCTTTCGTCGTGGCCTGGCTGTTTTGGACGGGTGGATGGCAACGCGTTGGTCAGGCCGTTGCCGGGGTAGTGCTGGTAATGGCCACGGGCTTTTCGCGACTGTACCTGCAGGTGCATTTTCCGTCGGATGTCCTCTTCGGCATTCTCGGTGGCTTGCTGTGGGTTTGGTTTCTTCACCGATTGCCCGTCTGGAGGAATGCGTAATGCGCCACAAATTTCTTGGCATCGGAGAGCCTGGCTATCACCCATTGCGCAAGTTAGAGACCGTGATTTCCGGCCTGCGCTATGCCGTGCTTTACGACTGGTCGGTGACCTACAAGCTGGTGTTGTCGGCTGTCGTGCTAGCGGGCGCATTCGTAATACGTGCCTGGATGGTGGTGATTGGCGTGGAATTGGGCCGCTACTTTGACGCCTGAAAGTTGGTGCAGGCGAAACGGCGCAGCGCGCTGCGAACCGTGCGCACCCGCCACGAAAACAAAACGGCGCGCCCTCCCGGACGCGCCGCCGTGTTACCGCAAATTACGCCTTACTTCGCGATGCCGCCCGGATAGCAGAGGCCGCCGGTGATCTCGATGGTGGTGGCGTTGAGCGCGCCGTTTTCCACGCAGTGGCCGATCATGCGGGCGATTTCCTCGGGCTCGACGAGGCGGCCGATGTGCACGTCCTTGAGGATGGCCCCGAGCGCGTCCTGATTCATGCCGGTGAGCATCGGCGTCGCGGTGTAGCCGGGGGCGATGCCGACGCAGCGGATGTTCTTGATGCCGCGCATCATGAACTCGCCGACGATGATCTTGGGCATCAGCGCGTCGGCGACCTTGGTCGACGAGTAGTTAAGCTGGCCGACCTGGCCGGCCTTGTTCACTGACGAGATCGTGACCAGCAGGCCTTCCCAGCCGCCGTTCACCATCGCTTCGGCGGAATCGCGCAGGGTGAGGAAGGTGCCGGTGAGGTTGACGTCGAGCACCGGTTGCCACTTGTCGAGGCCCATCTTGCGGCTGACCTTGCCGGTTTCCTTGTCGAGCGTCAGCATCGTGCCGTCCTTGATGATGCCGGCGCAGGCCACGGCGATGTTGAGCTGGCCGAAGGCGGCCAGGGTGGCCTGGACGAACTTGGCGGTTTCCGCCTCGCTTGTGACGTTGGCCTGGATGCCGATGGCTTCGCCGCCCATCGCCTTGATCTCGGCGACGACGCGGTCGATGTTCTTTTGCACCATGTCGACGATGGCGACTTTCGCGCCGTTCTTGACGAAGTACTTGGCCACAGCCTCGCCGATGCCGTTGCCGCCGCCCGTCACGAGGGCTACGCTACCTTTGATTTCCATGTTCGATTTCCTTTCAGGCTTGCTTGGGGCAGGACGTGCTGTCCTTGTCCCAGTAGATGAAGTTGGGATGCGTCACATCGGGGCCGACGATCTTCAGGTCGCCGATCATGTTGGGATGCGTCACATCCGGTCCCACGGTTTTCACGCCGACCGGGTAGATGGCTTTCACCAGCGTCAATGCGCGCGTCGTCGCATCGTTGGCCGCGACGCCGGGAAAGACGCCGGTGGCAACGACAGCCTCGCCGCCGCCGGGCAGCTTGCGCAGGACATCCCAGGCACCGCCGGCTTGCGCCAGGGTGAACTCAGTGTCGTTGTAGAAGAGGGTTGTCATCGCTGCCTCCTCACAACTTGCGCAGCACGGTCACGCAGTTGGTCACTGCCGAGCCGCCGACGTTGAAGGCGACAGCGATGTCGGCCTTCTTCGCCTTGACGCCGATGGCCTCGCCGATCAACTGTTTGTAGAGCAGCGTGTGCATCGAGGCGCCGGTGGCGCCGACCGGGTGACCCTTGGACTTGAGACCGCCGGAGAGGTTGACCGCCACCTTGGCGTCGTCACGGGTGAAACGGCCGTCGAGATAGTCGTAACCGGCACGGCCGTCGGCGGAAAGGCCCAGGGCTTCGGTGGAGAGGATCTGGTTGATGGTGAAGCAGTCATGCACTTCCACCAGGTCGATGTCGCCAGCGGTGATGCCGGCTTCCTTGTAGGCCTTGGCGGCGGCGTCCTTGCCGGCCATCAGCTCGTACATGTTGGGGCGCACGTTCTCGGGCAGACGCTCGACCGAGTGGCCGATACCGGCGATCTCGACGGCGCGCGCCTTGTTCGGCACGCTGGCGGTGGCCGAAACGACCAGCGCGGCAGCGCCGTCGGACACCAGCGAGCAGTCGTGCAGGCGCAGCGGCGCGGCAATCATCATGTTCTTGCACTTGCCGCGCGCGTCGAGTTCGTTGAGCGCCATGATCGCCTCGACCGTGGCCGGGCCGTTACGCACATGGGCCAGCGGGTTCTCGGCGCCGTTCTTGTAGCACAGGGCGCCGGCCGTCCACAGCATCTTTTCGAGTTCGGCGGTCGGGATCTTGTACTGCGCCTGATAGCCCTTGGCGTATTCGGCGAACAGCATGGGGAAGGACCAACCCTTGGAGCCCTCGGAGGGCCAGTGCGAGCAGCAGGCCAGCACATGGGTCATCTGCGGCGTCGGCAGCAGGTTCATCTTCTCCACGCCGATCACCAGCACGTTCTTCGCGCGGCCAGCTTCGACGGCGTAGATGGCGTCGTAGAGCGCCACCGACGAAGAAGCGCAGGCGCATTCGCAGCGCGTCATCGGCTTGAAGCGCAGCGCCGGGTCGATCTCGGCGGCAATGGGAGCGACGTGCTCCTGGTTGGCGAAGGAGGCCGGCGAGCAGGAACCGACGTAGATCGCGTCGATGTCCTTGGCGTCCAGACCGGCATCGGCGATGGCGCCGCGCCCGGCTTCGATCAGCAGGTCGTAATAGGTCTTGGTGTCGGTCATCAGGCCGGTGGCCTTGTCCTTCTTCACGAAGGCGCCGAATTCGGTGTTGTACGCACCGATGATGCTTGCCTTGCTCATATCCAACTCCCTTTTCTTGTTAAGAAATCGATGAATGCGTTCATACAGCGTTGCCATTCGTTGCCATTCCAAGCTAGCAAATAGAACGAACTTGTGCAACGCACCATACACCAAAATCAAGACAAGGCCATGACAAACATGCATAAGGAAGGGGGGCTTGCGGAACTAATGCTGCAATGTGTCAGTCATCCTTTGGTAATACGCGGGAACTACGCTTTGCATCCCGCCGCACCTCTGCGGCAGTGAAAGGCCACCATGTCGCTGATCTTCGATCTGTTCCGCCGCGAACCCTACTTCATCACGATCAAAGCAGGCGAGCACCTGTTCCGCGAAGGCGATCCCAGCGCGGAGAAAATGTTTGTCCTCGTCGCCGGCACCGCCAGTATTTTCGTCAAGGACCGGCTCGTCGAGTCGGCGCATCCGGGCTGCATCGTCGGGGAAATGGGCATCGTCAGTCCGCATGAGTTGCGCTCCGCCTCCGTCATCGCGGAATCGGATTGCGAGTTCGTCGAAATCGGCCCGAAGCGCTTCAACTTCCTCGTCGCCGAAGCGCCCTATTTCGCCCTCGAAATCATGCGCGTCATCGCCGACCGCCTGCGCCGCACCGACCGCCTGCTCGGCTGATATTCCGGCGTTCCGCCAGCGCCGAGTTTCCGGCGCGGCGGCGCCGCCCGCAGCAGCAGGGCATTGCCCGTAATTGTTTTCGAAAGTTCAAGAAAGGATTTCCATGTCGATGCTGGAACCGCTCGTCCGTTTCGTGGGCCAACTCTCATTCAGCAACAAGCTGCGTGCGACCGCCCTGGTTTTCGGCATACCGTTGTTGGCAGGGGCCGGGCTGTTGTTTTACGCGCTCAACGAGCGTGTCACCGAACTCAAGCTGGAACGCGCCGCGCTCGCGGTGCAGGCACCGGCTTTCGCCCTGCTCGCCGACTTGCATCGCTATGGCGCCACGCGTCAGGCGCTGCAGGACGGCGCCGCGCAACTGGCGCCGCGCATCGATGCGCTACGTGCGGATCTGGACCGGGATCTGGTCGCACTCGACGCCGCCCTCGCCGCCCAACCCCTGCTGGCCGACGCGCTCGCCGTGCGCAAGCAGTGGCTGGGACGACGAGACGAAATCGCGCGCCAACTCGATGCCGTCGACGCGGACGGTCTCGCCGAACTGGCGGGCGCGCTACGCGGCGAAATCGACAAGCTCAACGAGGACACCGGCCTCCTGATCGACGGCAATGCCGCCAACAGCCGTCTGCTCGACATCGTCACAACCCACGTGCCGAGCCTGATCGACACCACGGGCAAGGCGGCGCGCATCGGCGCCAGCGTGCTGGTCAAGCAGAGCATCCGTGGCAGCCGGCGTACCGAATTGACGGTGCAGCGCGGCAACTTCGACGCGCTGGTGCAATGGGGCATGGAAGGCCTGCAAAAGGTGGCGCGCGAACATCCCGAGCGCGCCGCGCGTCTTGACGAGGCCGGCAGCCGGCTCAACACCGCCTACCTGGGCATCCAGGAAGCGCTGACGATCAAGATGCTCGACACCTCCGACTTCGACATGGCGCCCGAGGTCTTCCTCGACCTGACCGCGAAGGCACAGGACGAAACCCTGGCGATCGGCGGCATTGTCGCCGCCGAAGCCGACGCCCTGCTCGCCCACAGACTGGCGGTGGTCGCATTCCAGCGCAACGCCGTGGTCGCCGTCATGGCGCTCGGCCTCGCCCTGCTGCTCGCCGGTTTCGTCGCCGCCTACATCTCCATCATGCGCGGTCTGAACGGCTTGTCGAGCGCGGTGGACACCATGGCCTCCGGCGACCTCGATGCGCGCGCGGAAATCCACAGCAGCGACGAGATCGGCAAGCTCGCCACCCAGTTCAACGTCATGGCGGAAACCCTGGCGCAGAGCACGGAACAACTGCGCGAGAAGACCAACGCCATCCACGGCATGCTGCAAAACATGCCGCAGGGCATCCTCACCGTCGTCGCCGGCGGCCACATCCACCACGAATACTCGGCCTACCTCGCGACGATCTTCGAGACCGGCGACATCGCCGGCCGGCCGGCCCTCGACTTTCTTTTCGCCGCCACCGACCTCGGCGCGGACGCCCGTTCCCAGGTGGAAGCGACGCTGTTCGCCTGCCTCGGCGAGGACCGCATGAATTTCGAGTTCAACGCCCACCTGCTGGTCGGCGCTGCCGTCATGACCCTGCCGGACGGCCGGGTCAAATACCTCGACTTCGGCTGGTCGCCGATCTGCGACGAAAACGACACGGTCGAGAAGATCATGGTGTGCGTGCGCGACGTGACGGAACTGCGCCAGTTGGAGGCCGCCGCCGCGCGGCAACAGCGCGAACTCGAAATGATCGGCCAGATCCTCAAGGTCAATCAGGAGAAATTCCACGAATTCGCCGACAGCGCGCGCAACTTCGCTGCCGCCAACGAAACGCTGCTGAACGCGGCGGAGCAGCCGACGCTGGATCTGGTGACGCAGTTGTTCCGCAACATGCACACCATCAAGGGCAACGCGCGCACCTACGGCCTGCTGCACCTGACGAACCGGGTGCATGAGGCGGAGCAAGCCTACGACGCCCTGCGCCGCAGCCCCGAGATGCGCTGGGACAAGCCGGCCCTGCTGGCGCAGTTGCGCGAGGTCATGGACGGCATCGAGGAATACGCGACGCTCAACGACGTCAAGCTCGGCCGCAAGGGTCCGGGCCGGCGCGGCGGCGCGGAGAAGTACGCGATGGTCGAGAAGGCCCGCGTCGATGGCATGTTGGAATTGTTGAATGCCTACGATCTGCGCGCGGTGAGTCGCGAGACCCTGGCGGCCCTGCTGGCGCAGGTCAAGCTCGACCTGCGTCTGATCGGCACCGAACGCGTCAAACGGCTGCTCGACGGCATCCTCGCCTCCATGCCCGCGCTGGCCGGCGAGTTGGGCAAGGCGCCGCCAAATCTGGTCGTCGCCGACGCGGACATCCACATCCGCAACCAGGCCGGCGACCTGCTGCGCAACGTCTTCATGCATCTCTACCGCAACGCGCTGGATCACGGCATCGAGACGCCCGATGAACGCCGCGCCAACGGCAAGGCCGAGGCCGGCACGATCCGCCTCGATCTCGCGCTCGCCGATGGCAAGCTGAAGCTGCGCCTGGCCGACGACGGTCGCGGCCTGGCGCTCGGCCACATCCGGCGCAAAGGCGTCGAGAAGGGGCTGATCGGGACGGACGGCGCAGACGCGGACGTGGCTAACCTGATTTTCGCGGCGGGCTTCTCCACCGCGACGGTCGTCACCGAGGTCTCGGGACGCGGCGTCGGCATGGACGCGGTGCGCGATTTCGTCAAGCGCGAAGGCGGCGACATCCGCCTCGTGCTCGTCGATGACGCCGTCGGCGCCGCCTATCGCGCCTTCGCGACGGAAATCGACCTGCCGGAAAATCTCGCCGTCGCGGCAGCGCCGACTATTGACGCGCCGCTGGTGCACCAAGCGACACATGGGGCGCATGCGGAAGACAGTCGCGCGCCCTTCTCACCCCTGCCCCTCGCGGGCGCTTTCGCGGCGAGCTGAACGGATGGCGCCAATGGAATTGTTGCTTGCCGGAACGGTCGCCGCCAGCCTGTCCTGGTTCTTCGCCGCCACCCGCGCCCGAACGCGCCTAGCGGCGCACACCGCCGAGCTCGCGGCGCACCACGCCCACGCGCTGGACGCGACGCGCGAGGAACTTGTCGACGCCCACGCGCGCGAGCGCGCCGACCTGAAGGCAGCCTGCGCCGCCGCCGAGGCGCGGGTGCGGGAAGCGGACGCCGCGACGCAGCGCCTCGAAGCGGAACTGGCCGCCGCGCGCGCGCAAGGCGAGACGCTCGCCGCCCGCGCCGCCGAGCTGGACACGCTGCGCGCGGCGGATCGCGCCCTGCGCAGCGACGCCCTGGCGAAGATCGCCAGCCTGGCGACGGAGGCGGCGCAGTTGCGCGACATCGCGCTGACCTTCGACCATTGGCACGAGGAAATGAACTCGCTGATGGAGCAAAACCGCGAGATGCACAAGCAGAACACCGAGTTCTCGTCCATCGTCAAACATGTGGTGATCCTCTCGCTCAACGCCGCCATCGAAGCGGCGCGGGCCGGCGAGGCCGGGCGCGGTTTCGCCGTGGTGGCCGACGAGGTCCAGGTGCTGGCCTCGCGCTCCGAGACCCTGTCGAAGGAATACAGCAAGAGCCTGCACAAGAACGACCTGACGACCACGGCGACCTTCCAGGAGATCCAGTCCGACGGCAAGATGATCATCGGCGCGATCAGCAGTCTCGAAACCACCATCGCCCAGTTGCGGGAACGGCTCGAATAATGGCGGCGACCGTCGGCATGCGCGCCCGCCAGGGCGTCAATCTGCTCTTCGCCAAGGCCGCCCGCGCGCAACTCGTCGCCGACCCCGCCGACGCCATCGAGATCGCGCCGCTGTCCGACACGCGCGTCGTCGAGCCACCCGAACAGCGCATGCTCGTGCTGACGATTTCGTCCTACCTGTTCCGCCTGCTGACGCTGATCCACTACAGCCCCGGCCGCGCGACGGAAGCCTACTTCAACCGCTCGGAGCAGGACCGCACGCTCGACGAAAGCATCGGCGAGGTCGGCAACCTCTGCTGCGGCGCCATGAAGCGCGAACTCGGCGGGCATTTCATGCACCTGGGCATGTCGACGCCCACCATCCTCGACAACCGCTGCATGGGTTTTCTCGACGCGCTGAAGCCGGCCTATGTGTCGCAACACCGCATCCGCATCGCCGACCGCGTCGACCTGCACGCCACCTTGTGCCTGTGCGCCTACGCCGACCTCGATTTCCGCATCGCCGAGGCCAGCGCGCGCGAGGACACTGGCGCCCTCGAATTGTTCTGACAAACCCACAAACCCGCACGCTGGAGCGCACATGAGCGAACAACCGGTCAGCAAGGTATTGATACTGGACGACGACCCGGCGCATGCCGCCGCGATCAAGCGTTTCTGCGACGAGAACCATCTCGTCGGCCTCAAGGTGCGGAAGAACCGCCTGATGGCGGTGCTGAAGTCCAACATCGACCTCGGCGCCATCCTCTATGCCGCATCCTACGGCGGCACGCCCGAGGAGAACGCCGAGATCGCCCTGCGCATCCACGCCCTGCGCCCGGAGCTGCCGCTCTTCCTGCGCCGCAACGGCGCCCCCGGCAACGACGAGCCCCATCGGCGCGCGTTCTGCGCCGAATACTCGGCCGACGATATGGCCGGCCTGAAAAAAGCTGTCGACGAATATATCTTCAGCCTGGTCTATCCCAACGCGCTGGTGCGCGGCATTGCGGAAATCACCGAGAACGTGCTGTCCAACCAGTTCAAACACAGCACCGCGCGCTGGGACACGCCCTATATCGTGCGCGACCGCGTGATCTTCGGCGAGGTGTTCAGCCTGATTCCCATCGAGAGCGCCTGGTGTCGCGGCTACATGACGCTGCAAACCGAGGAGGACGCCATCCTCGGTCTGCTGAACCGGGACCCGATGTTTCCCGCCGCGAATTTCCGCGACGTCAACAGCCTGCTCGGCGAAATCACCAACCTGATCTGGGGCGCGTTCAAGAACCGGTTCATCGGCGACCCGGCGAGCATTCCCGGCAACCAGATCCAGGTGCCGCTGATCGTGAACCACAAGCACAAGTACATCTCCTTCGGCACCGAGAATCCGCAACTGTGCTTTTTCCACACGCTGACCGACGAGGCCAGCGGACAGTCCGCCCGGCTGTTCCAGCGCTTCGTCTTCAACCTCAACTGGTCGCCGCAGGACTTCAAGGAAATCGCCCAGGACGCCGGCGAACTGGTCGCCTCGGGCGAGTTGGAACTGTTTTAACCCTCACATTCGGGAGCACGAACATGGCAAAAGTATTGGTAGTAGACGATTCGAGCACGGTGCGCGACGAGGTTGCCGGCTTCCTCAAAGGCAGCGGCCTCGACGTGGCGACAGCGGTGGACGGCAAGGACGGCCTGGCCAAGCTCAAGGCCGACGCCGGCATCAAGCTGGTGCTGTGCGACGTCAACATGCCGAACATGGACGGCCTGACCATGGTCGAAAAGGTGCGCGGCGAACTGAAGAACGCCGCCGTCAACATCATCATGCTGACCACCGAAAGCAGCCCGAGCATGAAGGAGCGCGGCAAGGCGGCCGGCATCAAGGGCTGGATCGTTAAGCCCTTCAACGGCGCGGCGGTGCTCGATTCGCTGAAGAAGCTCGCGGCTTGAAGGGAAGATCGCGTACAGCTACCACTTACCTGCTAGCCAGGGCCGATCATGGTCGGTACGCTACAGGCGCCGGCTCCATCACGTAATGCCCCGCGCAATCCATCGTCCGGCACATCGCCAACCGAATCGCGGCCAGCGCATCCGCCCGAAGCGTGCCGATGCGGCCCAGCATGATCGACTCGCTTAGCACGGTCGGTCGGTTGGTACGCACCCAACTGGCGTGCGGCAGGGTGCTATCGGCGAAGTCGTCCTCGCGCAGGAGAAGACTTGCCGCATGCGTGCCCTGCGTCGTCACGGGCAGGCACAACCAGTCGCCAAACTCGCCGAGGCTTTTCAGCAGTAAGGCTGGACGGCGTTTGGCCGCCGACAGGTCGGTGAAGGGGAAAGGCAGCAGGACGATGTCACCGCAGCGGAACGTCATTCCAGACCTCGTCGGTCGGATTATCCCAAACGTGGGCAAGAGAAGCCGCCTGCGCGCCCTGCCAGTCGTTCCACTCGCCGCGCTCCCGCGCTTGCAGGAAGCGGACGAAATCCAGCGCCTCGCGGGCCAGCGGATCGGGCAGGGTTCCGGCGATTTGTGCGATCTGTTCGGCGATGGTCATGGAGTCGTTCCTCCCCTGTCAATAGTCGGCGCTGGCGGCACGGCGCCCAAAACTCGGGCTGCGGCGAACCGGCGCGACCCGACCCGCATGGTATCGCATCGTCGTCGCGGCGGGATGCAATGCCCCGCATGGGGTACGGTGCCGACGCTCAATACGCCCGCTGATTGATGTACAGGCTGTTGCCCTTGATGCCCTTGGCCTTCTTCTTCACCTCGGCGGCGACGACTGAAACTTCCAGGTGGGAGCGGAAGGTGCCCGGCTTGATCTCGGCGACGCCGATGGAGAGTGAAGTCAGCGCGTGGAACTCCATCTCGCCCTTGCGGTTTTCCGTGACGTAGCCGCCGCGTTCGATGTCGTCGCGCGAGAAGAAACCGAGAATTTCCTCGCCGAACAGAGCCAGCGCGCGCGCGCAGCGCGCCTGCCAGTCCGCGCTGCGGAACACCAGGACGAAATCGTCGCCGCCGACGTGGCCGATGAAGTCGCGTTCCTCGTCGCAAATCTCGGCGAGGATGCGCGCGGAGAGGCGAATCACGTCGTCGCCGCGCGCATAGCCATAGACGTCGTTGAAGGGCTTGAAGTGGTCGAGGTCGCAGTAGGCGATGGCGCAGGATTCGCCCGCCGCCAGGAGATTGTCGATGTGCTGGTTGATCGGCACGTTGCCCGGCAACTGGCTCAGGGGATTGGCATACTTGGCGGCCTCCATCTGCATCGAGGTCACCTCGCGCACCAGATCCTGCACCGAACCGATACCGAGGTAGCAGCCGGCATCGGTGATAATGAAACCGCTCACCAGATGGCGCGGATGGGCGCGTACCAGCACCTCGGACAACTCGGACAGCGGCAGGCGAATATCGACGGTCAGGGGCTCCTGGTCCATGAAGCGCGTGCAGGGCTTGCGTCCGTACAACTCGTGCCGGTAGGGCCGCGCCATGTTGTCAACCATGTCGTAACGGGCGATCAGGCCGATCGGCGTGACATCCTTGACGACGGCGATGGCGCGCAAATCCGGACAGCTCTCGAACATGGCGAAGACCGCGTCGGCCGGCGTCGTCGGCGTCACCGGCGGCGTGCCTTGCAACATTTTTTCGAGCACATGTCCGCCGGCCGGCTGCTGGCTGGACTGGCCGGACACCTTTTCGGCGATGGCCTTGTGCGCTGCCGCCGACAGCGTGCGGGTCGGCACCGTCACCGGCCGGCCGATGAAATTGCCGGCGGCGCACGCCACCTGCATGTCCTGCAGCACCTTCAGCAGCGCCAGGGAGTCGACGCCCAGAGCGAGCACGCGGCGGCCTTGCGCGGCGGTGGCGGCGATCAATTCGGCATAGCGGCCGATACGCAGCAGATTCGGGTCGAAGCCCTCCAGCACGCCATCCTCGATCATGACGCAGGCCGGGGGCAGCGCGGACCACAGCAACTTCTCCGAACGCGGACAGGCGAGCACCCCGGCGGCCAGGCCGACGCCGAGATCATGCAGCGCATGGGCGGCCGCCAGGGCGCGCTCCAGCTTGTCGCCATCCAGATTGCCGACCCCGTCATGCACCGCGATGACGCGGGCGGGCGGCAAGCCCGAGCGATGCAGCGCGTCGGCCAGCATTTCGGCGCACACCTCGCCCAACTCCGCCGCGCCGTCGGCCAGGGGCAGCAGCAGATAGCCCTGTCCCTGATTGAGGACAAAACGCCCCGTCACGGCCTGGAAGTACTGGTAAAACAGCTCCGCCGTCTTGCCCAACCGCCGGGCCACGCCGAACAGGCGCGTCGGCGTGCAGAGCAATTTATCCGGCGGACCGTGGATGCCGGCAAGGTGGCCGAAAATTCCCCCACCGGCCAGATCCGCCACCGGACGGAAACGCGCCACCAAGGTGGATTCCGGACCTGCGGCCTGCCCGCAAGCAGCAAGGATTTCGGCAAACGCCTGCCCGCAGGCTTCGCAGCCCTCCGGTATCGCCGTAATGGATTTCGACTTTTTCATGATTCGTGACCCCGGAAACAAGGCGCAGCGACTGCCCATGCAGCATGGGCCGGGTCGGCAAGTTCGCGCGCTGCACTATCCGCCGCCGGCGTTGCAGACGGATGACGCCAGGATGAATCCTGCTGCGCCTCTGCGCCGTCACGCCGCTGCAACTGGCACCACGTAGGATGGAAAAAAACTCGGCACGCCATCCGTTTGTTTCCTTCGCTCGCCGCGCGCGCCGTCCGCCTTGCCGCCCGACAAGACCCAATGCGACGCAACTTTCCTTTCCATATATTGATGGCCATGCTGTTTTCGCTGGTCACCTTGCTGGTCGGCCTGGCCATCGGCATGCTTGCCCACACCCAGCAGCGCGAATTACTGCTCACTGCGGTGAAGGATCGCTTCGAGAGATCCATCAGGGAAAGCCAGTCCGAACTGGCCGCGACCTATCTGCCGGTGCAAGCCCAAATCGCCCTGCTGGCGCCGCTGTTTGCGGAGAATGAAAAATATATATCGCCCGAGCGGCGCTTGGCCATACTCGTCCCGCTCGTGGAAAACAGTCCGGCCGTATCCGCACTCGTCGTCCGTTGGCGGGATGGCAGCGAACTCGCACTCCGTCCCCTACCCCATGCGGAAGCGCGTCGGCGCGCCGACGCACCGGCGCTGGCCGCCTACCGGCTCGACCTGAAACTGCCGTCCGGCAAACACGCGCGTTACTACGACGCCACACTTGCCCCACTCGGCGGCCCGTTCGTCCCACGCCTATCGACTACGGAGGACAGCGCCCCCAGCCTGAGCGTCTACCGCGCCGGCGCCGACGGCAGGCCGGACCTACAGGCCAAGCTCGGGCTGAAGCATCTCTCGGCCATCCTGTCGCGCCAGCGCGCTACGCCGTCGGCACAATTGGCCATGCTGGACGCCGACGGCCGACTGCTCGCCGCCTCACACGGCGCCTGGCCAGACGCCGGGAACGGCGCGGCCACGCCGACGCTCGACGCCATGGACCTGCCCATTTTGGCCGCAGCGGCGCGGCAACCGGTGCGCGACAGCGTCGTCACGCTGGAGCACGCGGGACAGCGCTGGGAGGCGCTCGCCCATGCCAGCGAAATCGCTCCGGGAGTTGCGACGCTTATGCTGATGGCCGCACCGCACGACGAAATACTCGCCGAGGCCAACCATCTCCAGCAACTGACTCTGCTCGGCACCCTGCTTGTGCTCGCGACCATGCTGCCCCTGATCTGGTGGATCGCCCACCGCATCACCGATCCGTTGCGGCACCTGGCAGAAACGGCCACAGCCGTGAAGGCGTTTCGCTTTTCGGGCGACAGCCCGCGTTCCTTCGTCCGCGAAGTGGATATGCTTTCCTTGGCAATGCGCCAAATGCGCAGCACCATCCAGCGGTTTCTCGACATTTCCTCCCGTCTGGCGGCCGAACGCAGCTATGGCCGCTTGCTCGACGAAATTGTCGCTGAAACCGCTACGGCGGCGGATGCCGGCGCCGGCGTCGTCTATCTTTTCGAGGAAAATCGTCGCCTGCGGCCGATGGCCTGGCGACGCAAGAGCGGTCCGCCCCCTTTGCCGCCGGAAGTCGTTGCGCTGAACTCGGCCGCGAATTTCGCGGCGGCGCTCGCCAGTCAAGCGTCGACCCAGTTTGCCTTGTCGCCTACCCTGGCGCCACCGGCGCTGGCCTGGCTGAGCGCATGGTTTCCCGGCCAGGGGACCCGGGTGCTGATGGTGCCGCTGCGCAATCGCTCGGGGGAACCGCTGGGGTTATTGCTACTGGCGCGCGGTGCAGACGCCGGCCCCTACGACACGGACCTGGTCGCCTTCATCGACGCACTCTCGGGGGCGTTGGCCATCACGATCGAAAAACAAAGTCTGCTGGAGGGCCGCAAAGCCCTGCTGGATGGCGTCATCCGCATGATCGCCGGCGCCATCGACACACGCTCGCCCCATACCGGCGGACACTGCCAGCGCGTGCCGGAATTGGTGGCAATGCTGGCCGAGGCCGTCTCCGCACATCCCACCAGCCCGTACCGCGCCGCGCCCTTCGATGAAAACGGCCGCGAGGCCTTGCATCTGGCCGCGTGGCTGCACGATTGCGGCAAGCTGTTCGTACCCGACTACATTGCCGATAAGTCCGTCAAGCTCGAAGCCGTGCATAACCGCATCCACGAGATCCGCACCCGTTTCGAGGTATTGAAGCGCGACGCGGAAATCGTCTGCTGGCGCGCGTTGGCCGAAGGCCGGGATAGCGCGGCGGCACGGCGCGAGTTGGCAGAAACCTGGCGCGCCCTCGATGCCGATTACGCGTTTGTCGCCGCCTGCAATCTGGGCGAGCGCGAATTGAGCGCGGACGACACGCGCCGCCTGCTGCGCATCGGCGCCCGTACTTGGCAGCGCACGCTCGACGACCGCATCGGTATTTCCGCGCTTGAACTGGCGCGCAAGAACTGCTCGCCGCCGCGCGCCCTGCCCGCCAGCGAGCATTTGCTGGCGGACCGACTGGAGCATCTGGTGGATGCAGACACGGCGGCGCCCCGTTCCGTCAAGGCGGGCAGGCAAGAGCAGATGGTACGGCCGCGCCACCGCCTAAACCTTGGCGAACTGTATTGCCTTGGCGTCCGGAGCGGAACGCTGACCCACGAGGAGCGCTTTCTGATCAATGCCCACATCCTGGGCACCATCTCCATGCTTTCCAGCCTACCGTTTCCGGCCGCGCTCGCCGATGTACCGGAAATAGCGGGCAGCCATCACGAACACCTCGACGGCAGCGGCTATCCCTACGGCAAGCGGGCGGAGGAGCTGTCGCTCACGGCGCGCATCATCGCCATCGCCGATATCTTCGAAGCGCTGACGGCAAATGATCGCCCCTACAAACCCGGCAAATCGGTAGCCGCGTCGCTCGCCGTCATGCACGACATGGCGCGCTGCGGCCATCTCGATCCGCAGCTTCTCGACCTGTTCGAACGCGCGGAAATCCCCGTCCGCTATGCGGCGGCTTATCCATCCGTCGTCGGTACGGAAAGTTCTCCCGGATAATCGAGATCCAGCGCGTGGCACAAGCGCGCCGCCAGTTCCGCCGGCGTGCGCGCGATGATTTCCTCCGGGATGTTGTAGGTATCCCGCAGGCGGCCGTGGTCCTCGAAACCGTAGGAGGCGATCAGCGCATGCATGCCGGCGCCCGTGGCTGCGACGTAATCGCGGTACTCGTCGCCGCAGGCATAGGCGCGCGCCGGATTGATATCGAACAGCCGCCGCGCGGTGCGGAACTGCACGAGCTTTTCCTCCCCGAGCGGGATGCAAGTGACGAAATCCAGCGCGTCGATGTCAATGTCGTGACGCCGCAGCAGGTGCCGCAGCGTTTCGGCCGGCTCGCGCGTGATGTTGCGCGTGACGATGCCCACGCGCACGTCCGGCGCGGCGATCAGCACGCGCAGCAAGGCGGCGATGCCGGGATAGAGACGCGCTTCCTGCCGATAGACCTCCGTCAGCGTCTGGATCAGTTGTTTGCGCTGCTGCTTGCCGAACTGCCGCCGCAGGTTCTTGGGAAACTCGCGCAGACCGCCGAGATACTTGAGCAGCTTGCGGCGCTTCTGGAAGCGTTCCAGATCGCCGATATCCATTTCGTGCCGCGAGAAGGCGATTTCCACCGCGCCGAAGGCATCGACCAGCGTGCCGTCGACATCGCAGACGACCAATTTTTCCCGGCTAGCGAACACGGGCAGCGGGCTCGCCGACGAACCAGTAATAGGGTGCGCGCAGCCCCGGCAGATAGGGCACCGGGGCGCGCAGTTCGGCCTCGGAGTATGTCGGGAAGGCGCGCCGCAGTGCGGGCAGATGAGCGGCCGACAGATGCACGCCGTCGTGGCCGAACCAATGGCGCCAGAAGGCGTTGCCGAGGCGGCCAGCGGCGGCCGGCAAATGGAAATCGACCACGCCGATGCGCCCGCCCGGCGCCAGCATGCTGTGGGCGTTGTCGATCACCCGCTGCCAGTCCGGCATCATCGTCAGGGCATACGAGAGAAACACGCGATCCACCGGGCGTGCAGGCTGCCACAGCGTGGCATCGGCCTCGATCACGGCGACATTGGTCAGGCCTGCGGCGCGCTGCCGGGCCTGCGCCAGCAGGGCGGGACAGAGGTCGACCAGATCGAACTGCGCCAGCCCGGCGACGCGGTCGCCGAGCATCGCCAGGCTGCTGCCGGTGCCGCAGCCAAGTTCGACGACATGGGCGCCGGGGGGAATCTCCAGCCGCTCGATCATGGCCTCGCGTCCATGCAACAGGCGCGCGCGGAAGGCGTCGTAGCGCGTCGCCTGCGGGGCGTAGAAAGCCTGCAAGCGCTCGGCATGGTCGCCTGTGCGCGGTTGGCCGCGCAGCAGGCGCCAGAGCACGCGCGCATCGGCCGTCAGGTCGGCAACCGCGTTCGTCGCTGCGCTCATCTGCGCGTCTCGGCGATGACGAAACCGGCGTAGGTATGCACGCGGTCTTCGCACTGCAAACGCGCCGCCAGGTCGCGGTCGAAATGCAGGATTTCGGCCAGGGGCAGATGGGCCGGGCCGGCGGCGATCCAGTCGAGGAAGGGCGGATTGGCGTGGGCGCTGCGCAGCAGGATGCGCGCGCCGGGCGCGGCGCGCTCGATGATCGCGTCCCACTCCTCGACCAGCGCGGCCGGGTGGTAGCTGCTCATCCAGTCCATGTGGTCGAGCAGGACGAAGCGCGTGAGCGGCGCAGCGTCGGCCTGGAGGAATTCCGTCACCGTGCAGGTGTGCGTCTCGATGCAGTCGGCCAGCCCGTTCTTGAGCGCGAGGAAGTTGTCGTGCTTGAGGTAGGCGGGACAGCATTCCGGCGTGTAGTGGCCGTTCAGATAGACGCGCCAGAAATAGTTCTCGCCCACCGGCAGATGGCGGAAGACGTATTCGATGGCGTCGCGGATGAAACCGGCAACGCCGCCCGGATGCTGCGCCTGCACCAGGCGGCGCTGCGGATGCGGCACGCCCAGCAGGCTCATGGTGAGCTGGCGGCCGAGCACCCACTTGATGGTCGGCGTCCACAGCGCGGCGGCGATGCGTTCGTCGTAGATGCGGCGCTGGTCGGCGAGATTGTCGCAGGCGAGCAATTCCTGCACGTCGCGCGCCAATTGCGGCTTCATGCGGAAGTAGTTGCGGAAGCCGCGCGCGACGAAACCCGAGAGGCCGTGGAAATAGAAGCTGCCGTGGCGGCTGGCGAACCACTTGCCGTGGCGGTCCCAGTAGGCGCGCGCAAAGTCGGAGAGTTCGCCGCGCAGACGCTGGCGGTAGAGTTCGCGGAAACGCGCGTGATAGCCCTCGCCGAAGAGCGCGAAGAAGTCGTCGAAATCGAGACGGCGGATAGCGGCGAGCTTGAGTTCGAGCAGCGCGATCTGGCGCGGATTGGCATCGACGGCGTGGATCGCGCGCGGCGCGTCGAGGGCGTAATCGAGCGCATTGCAACCGGCGCTGGCGATCACCAGCAGCGTGTCGTCGGCGCCGAGTTTCAGCGCCTGGCGATCCACCGCCGGATCTTCCCAGCAGGTGTTGTAGACCAGCGAGCGGGCATACAGCGCATCGAAGACTTTCTGGTCGAAGCGGTCGATGAGCGAGGGCGCCGTAGGCATCAGCGCCTGACGGGGCAAATCGGGTGCGTTCATGGCAGCGGCAGGGACGTTGAAAACCCGGCGAGGATAAGTCCGTCCTGTGAATCCTGCGTGAAGGCGGGATTGCGTTCAGATGGCAACAGCGCGAATCAGCTCACCACCGACTGGCAAGGATCATAGGGGCCAAGCTCGAATTGATTTCGCATAGCCGTAAAACTCGGCGCTGGCGTTACGGCGATAGATGAGCGGATAGCAGTAAAAATGCCGCCGCCACCGCGCAACGCACGGTAGCTGCTGAATCGAGAAGGGCCGCGTTGCGGCCCTTCGTCTATCCGGTGATTCTCTGCGCCGCCTGGGCGGCGGTGATGATCGGGATGCCTTGGTGGCTTCCCATCGAGAGCAGATCGGCATCGCCCGACACGATGCAATCGGCGCCGGCGGTAAGGGCGGCGCCGATGACCTGATCGTCGTCGGCATCGTCGGGCACCACGCGCGGCACCTGCTCCGGCTCGACGACTTCCACCGCCTCGACGTAATCGGCCAGCACCTCGCGCACCGTCCTGCCGATGATCGCCAGCCGCTTGGTTGCCGATGGCCGCGTCAGCACATCGGCCAGTTCATTGAGCAGCGCCGGGCTGGTAAAGAGTCTGGCCTCGCTGCGGCTGCGGATCGCATCGAGCAAGTGATAAGGTGTGCCGCGCCACAACAGCGCCGACAACACCACGTTGGTATCAAGAACGATCCGCACCGAAACCCTTTGCCTGTTCCCGTGCCCGACGTTCCGCGCGCGCGGCCTTCACCTCGGCGGCGATTTCTTCTTCCGTCATCGGCGCCACGCCGGCCGCTTCCAGCGCCGGCGCGATCGCCAGCAGCCGATCCTGCGCCAGGCGCTTCCTCGCCTTGCCGGCGAGGAATTCCACGAAGTCCTCCACTTCCGCCACCTGCTGCGGGGAGAGTGTACGCAGCTTCGAAATCAAAGCCTGTTCCACGGTCGCATTCATCGTCGAGCCTCCTGCGTTCAGCGTGCCAGCGCCTGCATTGGTTATGGATGTTCGATATGCTCAAGCACATCCGCTAGATTATCAAGCATATTTGCTTCATGAAAAAACTTCCGGAGGCAACGAAAAACCATGGCCCGCATTCCCGAGAACAAATAGGATCGCACCACGAATAGCCCGTGCGAAATCAAAGAGACAGTAAATCCGCAAGACTCGGCGCTGGCGGGACGGCGTTCAGATGGTGGCGGCGCGACTCAGCCCACCACCGACTGGCACAGGTCGTGGATCGCCTGCGCGGTGGCGAAGCGGCGGTCGGCATACGGGTTGTATTCGACGATTTCCAGGGCGCGCAAACGGGCGTCGCCATGCACCGAACGCAGCGCGGCAAGCAACTCATGTTCGTGCAAGCCGCCGGCCACCGGCGTACCGACGCCGGGGTCTTCGGCCGGATCGAGCGCGTCCAGGTCCAGGCTGATGCCGCAAGCCGCAGTTTCTGCCGTCACGCGCGCCCAGGCTTCGCGAAACACCTCGGCCAAGCCGCGCTCGCGGATCTCGTCCATGAAATAGACCCGCACGCCGAGATTCTTCAACAGGGCGGCCTCGCCCCATTCGAAACTGCGCACGCCGATCAGGCAGACATCCTCGGGACGCAGCTTCGCGCCCGGCCCGCCGATGCCCGTCAGGCGCGGATCGCCGTGGCCGAGCAGGCAGGCCAAGGGCATGCCGTGCAAGGCGCGCGAGGGCGAGGTGCGGAAGGTGTGGCTGTCCATGTGAGCGTCGATCCACAACAGGCCCAGGCGTCCCGCCTCGTGCAGGACGCTATGCACGCCCGACCAGGTGCCGATGGCGCAGGAATGGTCGCCGCCGATCACCAGCGGAAAATGGCCGCGCCGCAGGCTGGCGCCGACCCGGTCCGCCAGCGCCTGCGCGATGGCGGCGATCTGCCACAGCGGATTGGCGTCGGGCTCCGCCGCCGCATGCACGACATCGCGCCAGACGCAGACGCCGTGCGGCTCGTCGAGATCGCGCAGGAAGCCGAGACTATGCAAGACATCCGGCCCGTCCTGGCAACCGGGGTCGCGCGCGCCCTGCCCGCAGGCGACGCCGATGACATCGGTCTGACGGCGCGTCATGCTGGCGCCAAGTCGACGCCCATGTCGTGGAAGGCCGCGCCGATGGCCGCGACCGCGCGCTGCATGTCGCGCGCGTCGATGGCGCCGATGCAGCCGACGCGGAAGGTTTCCACGGTCGTCAGCTTGCCCGGATAGAGGATGAAGCCGAACTCGCGCACGCGCCGGTAGAACGCGGCGAAATCGTAGGCGGCAGCGGCGGGGGCGTGGAAGGTGACGATGATCGGCGCCTGTACGGCGTCGTCGAGGAAAGTGCGCAAACCGAGGGCGCGCAGGCCGTCGATCAGGGTCTGGCAGTTTTCCGCATAGCGCGCCAGGCGCGCCGGCTGGCCGCCCTCTTCCCGATACTGGTCGAGCGCGGCGCGCAGCGCGGCGACGACGTGGGTGGGCGGCGTAAAGCGCCACTGGCCGGTCTTTTCCATGTAGCGCCACTGGTCGTTGAGGTCCATGGCGAGCGAGTGGCAGCGGCCTTCCGCCGCCTCCAGCGCTTCGCGCCGGGCGACGACGAAGCCCATGCCCGGCACGCCTTCGAGACCCTTGCCGGAGGCGGCGACGAGCGCGTCGAAGGGCATGTCGCGCACATCGATGGGAATCACGCCGAAGGAACTCATCGCATCGACGATCAGGCGTCGGCCGTGGGCGGCGACCACGGTGGCGATCTCCGGCAGCGGATTGAGGATGCCGGTGCCGGTTTCGCAATGCACCAGGGCGACATGCGTGATGGTGGAATCGGCCAACAGCGCGGCGTCGATGCGCGCCGGATCGGCGGGCTCGTCCTCGCGGAAGTCCAGCACCACCATCGCACGGCCGAGATAGCCGAGGATGCGCACGATGCGCTGGCAATAGGCGCCGTTGTTCGGCACCAGCACCTTGCCGTGTTTCGGCACCAGGGTGCCGAGCGCGGCCTCGACGGCGAAGGTGCCGCTGCCTTGCAAAGGCACGCAGACATGCGTGTCGCCAGCGCCGACTATGGCCGCGATGTCGCGGCAGACCGAGGCGGTGAGGGCGTTGAAGGCGCCGTCCCAGGAACCCCAGTCGCGCAGCATGGCTTGTTTCGTCGCGGCGCTGGTGGTGAGCGGGCCGGGGGTGAGCAGGAGGGGATCGTCCATGTTCGTCTCGCGAAATAATAGTTTCAGGGCACGATGGCGGCGCGCAGCACGCGGCGCGCAGCGGCGTCCGCCATGGCCTCGCCGACGCGGTCGAGCGGGTACTTGCCGTCCACCAGCGCGTGGAAGGGATAGCGCGTGCGGTTGGCGACGACGAAGTCGAGCGCTTCGACCAGATTGCGCGGGTGGTAATTGTGCACGCCGCGCAGGGTGAGCAGTTTCCTCAGGATCAGGTTGGCGTCGAGCGTCACCATGGCCTGCGGATTGACGACGCCGCCGAGCACATAGGTGCCGCCGGTGCGCAACAGATCGATGCCGAGCGGAATCGCCGCCGGCGCGCCGCAGACTTCGAGCACCGCGTCCGGGCCTTCCGGACGGCACCGCGCGCGGATTGCATCGAGCAGCGCCGCCCGGTCCATGGCCGGATCGAGCGCAAGGTCGACGCCGAAGGCGGCGGCACGTTCGCGGCGCCCGGCATCGGTGTCGAGGCCGATCACGACGCGCGCGCCGCGCGCCTTGGCGATGGCCGCGCCGTACAGGCCCAGGAGGCCCAAGCCCTGCACGACGACGCTCTGGCCGATGCGGATGTTCGCCGCCTCGGTGACCGCGATCATCGTCGCCACGCCGCAGTTGAGCGGCGTCGCCTCCTCGTCCGTCAGCGCGTCCGGCAAGCGCAGAATCCACGAGCCCGGCAGGATGTAGCAATACTCGCCGAAGCCGCCGTGGTGATGCGGTTCGGTCGCCGCCGCCATGTGGCCGTACTTGTCCACGCCGCGCGACTTCTGCGGCAGGTCGAGCACCTCGCTGAAGTAGTTGGCGCCGGGAATGAAGTATTCGCTCCAGGTGACGCGGTCGCCGGGCGCGAGCGCGTCGCCGCGCATGTCCTGTGTCACGCCAGCGCCGAGCGCGACGATGTCGCCGATGATCTCGTGGCCCAGCACGCCGGGACAGGGATTGGGGCGGTGGCCCTGGTAGGAATGGATGTCCGAGCGGCAGATGGTGGACATGCGGATGCGCGCGAGCGCTGCGCCCGGTGCGGGCGCGCGCAAGGGAAAGCGCTCGATGCGGAAGGGCGCGTTGGGCGCGTCATAGACGGCCAGACGGCCATGGCTGGGAATATCCATCAGGCATCCACTCCGTTCAGCGCGTATTCGAAAATCTGGTGGCTCTTCAATCCCCGCGCCGCGCGCACTTGATACTCGGCGCTGACGGGACGGCTCAGGATGAAGGGCACGCGCGCCTCGGTGAGCGCGCCGTGGCTGCGCAGGCGCGCATCGGCGAGGTTGGACAGATCGTGCTCGGCTTCGGCCGCGCCGATCACCGTGCCGATGTCGCCGATCACCGCGACGTCGCCCTCGCGGTCGGGCGGCAGCTCGAAGCGCGCGCAGACCGCCGCCTTGTCGAGCGCCAGGGCAACGCCCGGCAGATGCTTGACGAGTTCGATGATGGCCTGCGGCGTCGCTTTGCCGCCCCGGCACCAGACGCGCACGAAGCCGCCCAACGCGCCGTGGTGGCGCACGAAGGCGTCGGTGATCGGGCAGATCACCTTGGTGTCGCCGGGACCGAAGGCCTGGTCGAGGATGTCCTGCAGGAAGATGACATTCGGCTTGCCTGCCGGCGTCGACTTGTCGTTCATGCCGTGGTCGGCCGTCAGCGCGACGGTGGCGCCGAGCGCTTCCAGGCGGCCGAAGCAGGCGTCGATACGGCGGTAGAACTCATTGGCGACCGGGTCGCCCGGCGCGTGCTTGTGCTGGATGTAGTCGGTGAGCGAGAGGAACAGCAGATCCGGCCGCGCCTCGGCCGGACGCTCCAGCAGCTTGATGCCGGCCTCCAGCACGAAGAGCGAAAGGTCCATCGAATACATGTCGGGCTGCGGCATGCCGACGAGTTCGAGCACGTTCTCGATGCCGTTTTCCGCCAGCGTGCAGCGGTGGGCGAATTCGGCGGAAAAACTGACGTTGCCGCGCGTCAGGTCGAGGCCCTTGCCGAGCTGCTTGCACAACTTGTCCTTGGCGGTGATCGACACCACCTTGGCGCCGGCGGCGGCAAACTCGGCGATGACGGTACGGCTCCTGAGCAGTTCCGGCCCGGTCATCACCACGGCCTCGCCGGCATCGTTGAGATAGTAGTTGCCCGAGATGCCATGCACGGCCGGCGGCGCGCCGGTGATGAGCGACATGTTGTTCGGACAGGTGAAGCTCGGCACCGTGCCGGCGGCGATCGTGCTGAAGCCGGCGTCGATGAAACGGGCGATGTTGGGGATGATGCCGTCCTTGAGGCCTTGTTCGATGTAGGCGGGATCGCCGCCGTCGATGCAGACGACGGCGACGGGACGCGTCGGCCAGCGGTAGGCGACGCCATTCAGTTCGATGGTTTTCATAGTGAGATGGGTTCGAGCGGGGTCAAATCGCCCATTGGCGCACACGGGCGGAAATCAGGTCGATGAGGGTGACGGAAACGATGATGATGAGCAGCACGGCGGCGGTCTCGGCATAGTCGAAGCCACGGATCACTTCGTACAGGATGACGCCGATGCCGCCCGCGCCGACCATGCCGACCACCGAGGCAGAACGCACGTTCGATTCGAAGCGGTACAGCGTGTAGGAAATCCACAAGGGCAGCACCTGCGGAATGACGCCGTAGAGGATTTCCTCCAGCGGATGGGCGCCGGTGGCGCGCACGCCTTCCATGGGACGCGGATCGATGGCCTCGACGGCCTCGGCGAAGAGCTTGGCGAGCACCCCGGTGGTATGCACCCAGAGCGCCAGCACGCCGGCGAAGGGTCCGAGGCCGACAGCGACGATGAAGAGCATGGCGAACACCATCTCGTTGATCGCGCGGCAGGCATCCATGACGCGGCGCATCGGCTGGTACACCCAGCGCGGCACGAGGTTTTCGGCAGACAGGAGGCCGCAGGGGATCGCACACACCACCGCCAGCACGGTGCCCCAGACGGCGATGTGGATGGTGATGATCATCTCTTCGAGATAGATGCGCCAGTCGTGGAAATTCGGCGGAAAGAAATCGCGCAGGAAGACGACCATGTTGGCCGAATCCTCGATCAGGGCCAGGGGACGCATGTCGGCGCCCTTCCAGGACCAGGCCAGCATGACAAACAGGGCGGCCCAGCCCAGAGTGGCGGCGAAGCCCGAAGGCGGCGGCGCGAGCGGCACGTCGCGGATGGTGGGAACGGCTTTCATGGGATTCTCGGCGCTGGCGGCACGGCGGAACGGGCGTCCACCGTGCCGCGCGGTCCTTACTTCATCAGTTTGGCCAGCTCGGCGAGCTTGGCGTCGATTTCGGCGAGCTTGGCCTGCTTGTCGGCCTCGCTCATGTTGGCGTCGTTCTCGAACTTCTTGCGGTCCTTGAACAACTCAAGCTGACGGATCGGCAGCAATTGGGCGTCGGTCGAGGCCTTGAAGCCCTTGAGGCGATACAGATTCTTGAGGATTTCCTTCTCGCGCTCGTCCTTGCCGTAGCCGACGGCGAAGTCCTGGATCTTCTTCTTCAACTCGGCCGGCAGATCCTTGCGATAGACCAGCGGGTCGCGCGGAATCAGCGGCGAGGTCCACAGGATGCGGATCTGGTCGAGCTTCTCGGGCGTCTTCTCCTTCACCTTCTGCGTCTGCTCGCTGTTGCTGGTGGCGACATCCACCTGCTTGTTGAGCACGGCGAGGAAGTTGCCCTCGTGGTTGGAGGAACGCATCACCTTGAAGTGGGTCTTGGGGTCGAGACCGTTCAGGGTGAACACGTAGTAGCTCGGCACCAGGGTGCCCGAGGTGGAGGACGGATCGCCGATGCCGAAGCTGTAGTCCTTGCCGTTTTTCAGCACCTGGTCGAGGCTGGTGATGCCGCTGTCCTTGTGGGTGATGATGTAGGAGTAGTAGCCGGGCGTACCGTCGAGGTCGATGAACTGGACGAAGACCTCGCCGTTGGCGCGGTCCACTGCGTCGATGGCCGACTTGTTGCCGTACCAGGCGATCTGCACCTTGTTGAAGCGCTGCGCTTCGATGATGCCGGCGTAGTCGGTGGCGTAGAAGCCGTTCACCTTGACGCCGACGGCCTTGCTCATGTCTTCGAGGAAGGGCTCCCACATCTGCCGCAGCGCACCGGCCTTTTCGGTGGCGATGATGCCGAAGTTGAGCTCCTTCACGTCGGCGGCGTGCGCCGCGCCGGCCAGGGCGATGGCCGCAGCGGCCAGCAAGGTTTTAAGCGTGCGAATCATGGGTTCTCCTTTGGGGTGGGGGGATTGCGGGGTGGGTGGGGGAAAGCGAAATCAGGCGGCGGCCAAGGGCGGCAGCGCCGCGTGCGCGGGCAGCCTGGGCGCCGGGCTGTCGAGCATCCGGCCGAACAGTTCCTCGGCGTCGGCGCCGTAAAGTTCGCCGAGCAGTTGCGGCGTCAGCGCCGCCGAGGGGCCGTCGTACACAACGCGCCCGCCGTGCAGGGCGACGGTGCGCGGGCAATACTTGATGGCGAATTCGACCTGGTGCAGCGACACCATGACGGTGACGCCGCGCGTGCGGTTCATCGCGGCCAGCAGCTCCATGACGTTGCGCGACGACTCCGGATCGAGCGAGGCGATCGGCTCGTCGGCCAGCACCACCTTGGCGCCCTGCACCAGGCAGCGCGCCAGCGCGGCGCGCTGCTGCTGGCCGCCCGACAGGGTGGCGGCACGCTGCCAGGCGGTCTGCTCAATGCCCACCGCCGCCAGCGCCTCCATGGCCTCCTGGCGCTCGGCGAGCGAGAAGCGCATCAGCAGGCCGCGCCACAGGCTGGTGCGGTAGAGCAGCCCGGTCAGCACGTTGACGATCACCGGCAGGCGGCCGACGAGATTGAATTGTTGGAAGACGAAACCGATCTGCGCGCGCAGGCCGCGAATGTCCCGCGCCAGCTTGCCGCCGCTTTGCACCAGGCTGTCATGCACGGCGATCTCGCCGGCATCGGCCGCGATGAAGCCGGCGATGTGGCGCAGTAGCGTCGACTTGCCCGAGCCCGAGGCGCCGATCAGGGCCACCATCTCGCCCGGCTGGACCGCCAGGCTCACGTCCTGCAGCGCCTTGCAGCAGGGAAAGGTTTTGCTCAGATGGCTGATTTCGATGGCGGCAATCGTGGCGGTGGTGGCGGTCGTCATGGTGTCCAGGTTTTGCGCTCGGGTTAAATGAAGTTGCAACACTTCGAAATCTATAATTCGAACATTGCGGATTGTTGACAATCTACAAATCCGCGACCCAGTCATTTTTCGCCACCGAGATTGCAATGCGATGAAGGAAACATGAACATGCCCGCCGCCGCGACCATCGAACTGCTGCAAAACCACTCCCTGCCCTCGCTGGTGCAGCGTCAATTGGAAGACCTGATCCGCAGCGGCGCACTCGCGCCCGGCAGCCAGCTCACCGAGATTCCCCTTGCCGCACGGCTGGGTGTCTCGCGCGGCCCGGTGCGCGAAGCCTTTCGCGGCCTGGAGGAAAAGGGGCTGGTGCGCGTGGAGAAGAACCGTGGCGTCTTCGTGCGCATCATCTCCCCGGCCGAGGCCGACGCCATCTACGAGGTGCGCGTCGCGCTGGAGGAACTGATGATGAAGAAGCTCGCCGCCCGGCCGGAGGCGGTGCGCGCGGCGCGGCTCGACGACTTGCTCGCCAAGGCGGAGAAGCTGGCGCGCAAGGGCGATTTCGCCGCCTGCCACGAGGGCAACATGGAATTCCACGACCGCCTCGCCGCGCTCGCCGGCAACCCGACGCTGCTCGACACCTATCGCCGCCTGGTCGGCGAACTCTCGCTGTTCCGCCACCAGGCGCACGCGAAGATCCGCGACGCTTCCAGCCTGCGCGCCTCGGTAGCCGACCACCAGGCCGTGCTGGCCGCGCTCGTCGCGGGTGACGGCCGACTGGCGGCACGCTTGATCCGCGCCCATGTCGAGGCGAGCCGCAAACGTCTGCAAAGCCTGCTCGCCGACGGCAGCGCCCGCTAGGCCGTCGGCGGCATCCGCTCACCCACCCCAACCCATCCACGGAGCCCATCATGGAATTTCGCCAGGAAACCCTGCGTATCGACGGCGCGCGCGTCGCCCGCGACCGCGTCATCGAAGTGCGCAACCCCTACACGAACGCCGTCGTCGGCACGGTGCCCAAGGCGACGCTGGACGATGTGCGCCGCGCCCTCGACAGCGCGCAGGCCTACAAGCCGCGACTGACGCGCTACGAGCGCCACCGCATCCTGCTGAAGGCCGCCGATATCGTCGTGGCGCGCGCCGAGGAAATCAGCGACCTCATCACCGCCGAGGCCGGCCTGTGCAAGAAGGACAGCCGCTACGAGGCCGGGCGCGTGCGCGACGTGCTGGTGTTCGGCGCCAACGCCGCGCTGGACGACGACGGGCAGATTTTCAGTTGCGACATCACGCCCCACGGCCGCGCGCGGCGCGTCTATACGCAGCGCGATCCGCTCCTGGGCGTCATCTCCGCCATCACGCCCTTCAACCACCCGATGAATCAGGTGGCGCACAAGATCGTGCCGGCCATTGCCACCAACAACCGCATGGTGCTGAAGCCCTCGGAAAAGGTGCCGTTCTCTGCACTGTTGCTGGCCGACATCCTCTACGAAGCCGGCCTGCCGCCGGCGATGTTCCAGGTCGTCACCGGCGATCCGGCCGAGATCGCCGACGAACTGCTGACCCATCCGGCCATCGAACTTGTCAGCTTCACCGGCGGCGTGCCCATTGGCAAATACATTGCGCAGAAAGTCGGCTATCGCCGCACGGTGCTGGAACTCGGCGGCAACGATCCGCTCATCGTCATGGACGACGCCGATCTCGACGAGGCGAGCGACCTCGCCGTCGCCGGCTCCTACAAGAACTCCGGCCAGCGCTGCACCGCCGTCAAGCGCATGATCGTGCATGAGGCCGTGGCCGACCGCTTCGTCGAACTGTTGGTCGAGAAAACTCGGCGCTGGCGCCACGGCGATCCGAGCGACCCGGCCATGGACATGGGCACGGTGATCGACGAGGACGCCGCCAGGCTGTTCGAGGCGCGCGTGAATGAAGCCGTCGCCCAGGGCGCGCAACTGCTGCACGGCAACGAGCGCCAAGGCGCGCTCTACGCGCCCACCGTGCTCGACCGCGTGCGGCCCGAAATGACTCTGGTGCGCGAGGAGACCTTCGGTCCGGTCTCGCCGGTGATCCGTTTCGGCACGCTGGACGAGGCCATCGCCATCGTGAACGGCACGACCTTCGGTCTGTCCTCCGGCGTGTGCACCAACCGCCTCGACGTCATTACCCGGCTGGTGAATGAACTGAACGTCGGCAGCGTGAACGTGCGCGAGGTGCCGGGCTACCGGCTGGAGCTGACGCCCTTCGGCGGCATCAAGGATTCCGGCCTCGGCCACAAGGAAGGCGTGCTGGAGGCGATGAAGGGCTTCACCAACGTCAAGACCTATTCGCTGCCCTGGCCGCAAGCCTGACGAACGTGATTTCCACGTCCGTCGCCCTGCTGGTGCTGTTGTCGGCGCTGATGCACGCCGGCTGGAATTTCTTCGTCAAGGCCAGCGCGGATCGCCTGCTCGACTTCACCGGGCTGGTGCTGGCCGGCGGCCTCGTCGCCGCCTGCGCGCTGCCCTGGCTGCCGCTACCGGCCGGGGCGAGCTGGCCGTGGCTGTTAACCACCGCCTTCGTGCACGTCGGCTATTACGCGCTGCTGATGCGCGCCTACCAGCACGCCGACCTCTCCATCGCCTATCCGCTGATGCGCGGCTCGGCGCCGGTGCTGGTCGCGCTGGCCGCGCCGCTGGCGGGCGACGTCCTCACCCCCGGCCTCCTGCTGGGCATCGCACTGGTCGCGGTCGGCATCGCGCTGCCGGTCTGGATCGGCATTCGGCGCGGCGGGGTGAGTCGCTCGGGACTGGGCTACGGCTTCGCCACCGCCGCCGTCATCGCGCTCTACACCCTGCTCGACGGTATCGGCGCGCGCCTGTCCGGCCACGCTGTGGCCTACACCGGCTGGCTGTTCTTCCTCAACGCCTGGCTCGTCGTCGGCCTCGCGCTGCGGCGGCGCGGCGGCAAGGTGTTCGGCCAGTTGCGGCACCGCTGGCGGTTTTCGCTGCTCGGTTCGGTGCTCACCATGGGTTCCTACGGCATCGTCCTGTGGGCGATGACCGTCGCCTCGATTCCCGCCGTCGCCGCCCTGCGCGAAACCTCGGTGATCTTCGCCGCGCTCCTCGGCACCTGGCTGCTCAAGGAACGCATGGGCAGTTGGCGCATCGCCGGCGCGGCGCTGGTGGCGCTCGGCGCGGTCGCGATCCGCTGGGGTTGAACCCGTCCAAACTCGGCGCCGGCGGGACGGCACGGCGATGCGCACATATCCAGCTATAGGCATATACTAAAAATTGTTCGCCGCCGACAGCGACGCGGCCAGCGCATGAACGCCACCATGTCCGACCTCGCAGACCGTCTCCGCCAACTCGAAACCGAAAATGCCCTCCTGCGCGAGGCGCTCGAAAAGCAGTCCGCCCTGGAGCGGGTGGCCCTCCTCGAAAGCCAGCTCAAGGAACGCGAGCGCGACCTCCAGTCCATCCTCGACCACATGCCGGCGATGATCGGCTACTGGGACACGAAGCTGCGCAACCGCTTCGGCAACCGCGCCTATCGCGACTGGTTCGGCATCGACCCGGCGCGGCTGCCGGGCATGCACATCCGCGAGGTGATCGGCGAAGAGCGCTACCGGCTCAACCTGCCCTACATCGAAGGCGCGCTGCGCGGCGAGGCGCAGGAGTTCGAGCGCGCCATCCCGACGCCGGACGGCGCGCGCGTACGCCATTCGCTGGCCACTTACATCCCCGACCGCGACGATGGCGCAGTGCGGGGCTTCTATGTGCTGGTCGCGGACATCACCGCGATCAAGGAAGCCGAGGCCGCCTTGGTGGCACAGGGCGAACGCCTGCGCGCGAGCGAAGAACGCTACCGCGCCGTAGTGGAGGACCAGACCGAGGCGATTTCCCGCTTCCGCGCCGACGGCACCTTCCTGTTCGTCAATGCGGTGTATTGCCGCTTCTTCGGCAAGCGCGCCGAGGAACTGATCGGCCGGCAATGGATACCGGTCTGCTACCCGGATGACGTGGCGCGCGTCCTGGAGGGGTTGGCAGCGATGACGCCCACCGCCCCGGTCGTCGTCATCGAAAACCGCGTTTTCTCCGGGGCCGGCGAACTGCGCTGGATGCAGTTCGTCAATCGCGGGCTCTACGACGATGCCGGTCGTCTTGCCGAAATCCAGTCGGTCGGCCGCGACATCACCGACCGCAAGAACGCCGAGGCCGCGTTGCAAGAAGCGCACGAGCTGCTGGAGCGGCGCGTCGTCGAGCGCACCGAGCAACTGCGCCGGCTCGCCGTGGAAACCACGCTGGCCGAGACGCGCGAGCGCCAGGCCATCGCCCGCGACCTGCACGACGGCTTGGGACAACTGCTCCACGTCGCCAAGATCAGGCTCGACACCCTCGCCGACATCCAGCCCGACGCGGCACCCGTGATTGCCGAACTCGACGCGCTGCACGCTGAGGCCACGCGCCTGGTGCGTTCGCTGACCGCGCAACTGAGTCCGCCGGTGCTGAAGCGCCTGGGCTTGGCCCCCGCCCTGCGCTGGCTGGCCGACGAAATGCGCCACCAATACGACCTGGAGACGGACTGCGCCATCGCCGACCTGCCCTTCCCGCTGTCGCCGGCGCAAGCGGAAATCCTGTTCCGCTCGGCCCGCGAACTCCTGATCAACGTGAAAAAGCACGCCGGCGTCGATGCGGCGCGCCTGGAACTGGCCGCGACTGCGGACGGGCTACGCCTGGCGGTGGAGGACAGCGGCGCTGGCATTCCCGACCTGGCGACGCTCCACACCGCCGCAGGCTTCGGCCTGGCCAGCCTGCGCGAACGCATCGCCTATCTGGGCGGCACCACTGCGCTCTCGCCCGGCGCGGCGGGCGGGCTGCGCGTCGAACTGCGCCTGCCCATCGCCGCCGCGCGCCAAGACGAGGAACAAACATGACCATCCGCATCATGCTGATAGATGACCACCGCATGCTCCGCGAGGCGCTCGTAGCGCCGCTAGCGGTCGAACCCGACTTCGACGTGGTCGGGCAAAGCGGCGGCGGACTGGAAGCCCTGAACGCGCTGGAACGCGAACTGCCCGATATTCTGGTGCTCGACATCGAACTGCCCGACATCAGCGGCATCGAGGTCGCACGCCGCGCATTGGCGCGCCACCCCGACTTGCGCGTCGTCATCCTCTCGGGCTATGCCGACCGGCAGTTCGTCGACGCGGCGCTGAAGATCGGCGCGCGCGCCTATGTCGTGAAATCCGCCGGCACCAAGGAACTGATCTTCGCCATCCGCGCCGTGCTGGCGGGCCACGTCTTCCTATCGCCGGAAATCACGGCTGCCATGCTGGCGCGCAGTGAAGGCGAAACGTCCCCCCAGGGCATCCTCGGTCGGCGCGAATTCGAGGTGCTGCGCCTGCACGCCCAAGGCCTGCGCTCCGCCGAAATCGGCGCGCAACTGGGCATCCTGCCCGCCACGGTGGATGTCCATCGCGCCAACATCAAGAAAAAGCTCGGCCTCAAGTCCCCCGCCGAACTGACGCGCTACGCCATCCGCGCCGGTCTGCTGCCCTCCTGAGAGCACTGCGGCGACACTCGTGTCGCTACCTATTTTCGCTAGGTCATGATTTAGATTTCGCGCATTGCCCGACGTATAACCAACGTATAACCTAACGCACGCGTTGGCTATTTATTCGAACGGACGCGTCGCGTTCACGCATGCGGCGCCGGGACACCAAAACCACTATGAAGATCAACCTGCCGGTCAGCGGCGTCGAGCGGCCTTATCCGCAAGGCCAATACATCGTTTCGCGCACTGACCTCAAAGGCGCCATCACCTGGGGCAACGATGCCTTCTTCGAGATCAGCGGCTTTGCGCGCGAGGAACTTCTCGGCAAGAACCACAACACCGTGCGCCATCCGGACATGCCGCCGGCCGCCTTCGAGAACCTCTGGGCCACCGTCAAGGCGGGCCGCCCCTGGCGCGGCATGGTGAAGAACCGCTGCAAGAACGGCGACCACTACTGGGTCGAGGCACTCGTCGTACCGGTGCGCAAGGACAACATGACCATCGGCTACATGTCGGTGCGCACCGAGCCGACACGCCGTCAAGTGGAAGCCGCCGACGCCGCCTATCGGCAGATGAAAGATAACAGTGCAGCGATGTCCGCGCCCTCGGTCTGGGCCAAGCTGCCGCTCGCCACCAAACTCGCGACGCTGGTGGTCTGGTTGATCGCCGCCCAGGTGCTCGGCGCCGCCATCCATCAGTTCGGCCCCATGCTCGGTCTATCGACCGGCGGCGTCGAGCTTGCCCTGCAACTGCTCGGGGTTTCCAGCATCGCCGCCGGCCTCGGTCTCTTGTGGCAACTGCGCGGCATTATGGCGGTCGTGCGCGATCTCGTCGCGCGGCTGGATCGGATCGCCCAGGGCGATCTCACGGAAGCCATCCCGCTCGACCGCGTCGACGAACTCGGCCAGCTCAACGACGCCGTGATCACGATGCAAACCCACATGAAGGCGATGCTGGCCGAGATCGCCGAGGCTTCGGACAGGGTGAGCGATGGCTCCGGCGCTGTCAGCCAAAGCATGGATGCGGCGCAGGCGGTAGCCCTGGCGCAGGAGGAATCCGCCACGCGCATTTCCGCCGCCGTGGCGCAACTCACCGCCTCGGTGGACGATGTCGCGGCCAGCGCCCAGCAGGCACAGACGGCGGTCGGCGCATCGTCGAGCGCGCTGACCGACGCCACCGCGCGCATGAACGAAAGTCGCAGTGCCTCGCACGCGGTCGTTACCACGGTGGAGCAAGCCAGCGCGACGATGGCCGAGCTGTTCCAGTCGATCTTCGCCATCGGACGCATCACCCAGGCCATCCGCGAAATCGCCGACCAGACCAACCTGCTGGCGCTCAACGCCGCCATCGAGGCCGCGCGCGCCGGCGAAACCGGACGCGGCTTCGCCGTGGTGGCCGACGAGGTGCGCAAGCTGGCCGAAAAGGCCAGCACGCAGACCGGGGAAATCACGCAATCGGTGGGAGAAATCCAGCGCATCACACAACTTGCGGTCACCGGTATGGAACAGGCCGGCACTCATGTCGCCAGCACCGAGTCGGCGATGGAACGGGCGCGGGAGGGCCTCGACGCCGTGGAGCAAAAAGGCGCCGACATCGTCGACCATTCGCGGCTCATCGCACAGCGCACGCGCGAACAGTCCGCCGCCAGCGGCGAGATCAGCCGGCAGGTTTTCGGCATCGCCGACGGCCTGGGCCAGACCACGGCCGCGATGGCCGAGGTCGGCCGCCAGGCCGGGGAAATGAACACAACTGCGCAGCGTCTGCGCGAGTTGATCCGCTATTTCCGTTTGATCCGCTAGCGTTCCAACGCGGCATTCGATCATGCACGTACTGCTTGCCGAAGACTCTCGAGCCACGGCCTTGCCCATCATCGCCTTCCTCGAACAACAGGGCTATCGCGTCACCCATGTTCAGGATGGTCGTGCCGCCGTCGCCGCATATCGAGCGGAACAGCCGAACCTGATTTTGCTGGATGTTGTCATGCCGCTCATGGACGGCATCGAGGCCACGCGCCAGATCAAGGCGTTGGGCGGCTCGCGCTGGGTTCCGGTCATACTGATGACCGGGCTCACGGCAAAAGAGGAAATCGTTGCCGGGTTTGAAGCCGGCGCGGACGATTACCTGACCAAACCCGTCGCCTTCGAAATACTTGAGGCGCGCCTGCGTTCGATGCAGCGCATCGCCACCATCCAGGACAGCCTGTACGGCATTCTCGACAATGTCTTCGAGGCCATCCTGACTATCGACGCGCAGGGCATCGTACAAAGCTACAACCGCGCGGCCGAACGAATTTTCGGCTATACCGCCGACGAGGTGATCGGCGCCAACGTCAAGATGCTGATGCCCGCGCCCTATGCCGACGAACACGACCGCTATCTGGCGCGTTACCATCACGAAGGCACGCCCCGCGTCATCGGCATCGGCCGCAAGGTGCGCGGACTCCGGAAAAACGGCGAGACATTCCCCATGCGGCTCTCCGTCACCGAGATCAAACGCAACGTCGGCAACCAATTCATCGGCCTGGTCAGCGACATCTCCGTCGAAGAAGCAGCGCGCGAACGCATCGAGTTCCTCGCCCTGCACGATCCGCTCACCAGCCTGCCCAACCGCGCCCAGTTCAACGACCAGCTTGAGGCTCTCTGCGCCCAACCCGGAGACGGCATGCACGCCTTGCTGTTCCTCGATCTCGACGGCTTCAAACCGATCAACGACACCCTTGGCCACGAGGCAGGCGACGAGGCCCTGAAAATCGCCGGCACCCGGCTGCGCCACAATCTGGCGACCGGGGATTTCGTCGCCCGGCTTGGCGGCGACGAATTCGTCGCCATCGCCCACAAGGTCGCCGATGCGGCTGCAGCGTTGGCCATCGGCAACCGTCTGCTCGCCGCCCTGTCCGAACCCATGACCCTGCTCGGCACGCCCAGCCGCATGGGCGCCAGCATCGGCATTGCCCTGCTGCCGTTGCATGGCGGCAGCGCCAACGCCACTCTCGTCGCCGCCGACAATGCCATGTACGCCGCCAAGCGCGGCGGCAAGAACAGGTGCGTGCTCGCCACATCCGCTGTCGATGAAGCCCGCGCATAGGAAACACCGCCGGGCGGGCGTCCCTGGCGCCGCGTCGATCGGCATGCTGCTGACCAGCGTTTTCGTGCTGGGCATCGCAATCGCGGCGCTGACCGTCTATACCGCGTTCGTCGCCTACCGTACGGGCATCGTGCGCGACATGGCGCGCACCGACGCCCAGCAAGTTGCCGAGATGGTGTTCGAGCACCTCTACTCGGTGATGCGCAAGGGCTGGACCCGCGCGGAGATCGACGACGTAACCCATCGCATCCACTTGCATCTGCCTAACCATGAGGTGCTGGTGATTCGCGGCGAGCCGGTGGCGCGGCAGTTCGGCGACCGGGAGGGGCATGCCGGACTGCGGGAACGCGACAAGCTCGTCGCCGCCACACTGGCAAACGGCACCGTGCAATTTCTCGCCGATGAACAGCGCGTGCGCTATGCCTTTCCCGTCGTGATGGCGTCGGAATGCGTGACCTGCCATACGGCGACGCCGGGCGAAGTCAACGGCGCGATCGTGGTCAGCGCGCCGCTGGCCGCCATGCAAACGCCGATCGAAGGCATCGTCCATCCGATGATGCAACTGGCGCTGGCACTGACCGTCGCATTGCTGCTGGCGGTCTATGCGATTCTGCGACTGCGCGTGGTGCGGCCGATGGTCGACTTGAGCGATCATGTCAATGCGATTTCCCGTGAAACCGATTACACGCGCGACCTTGCCATCGAATCCTCCTGGCCGCGCGAACTGCAAACCCTGGCCAACAATTTCAACGCGTTGACGGCACAGGTGCGGAGCAGCACGGATGCCTTGCGCGAAAGTTCATTGCGCGATCCGCTCACCGGCCTGTTCAACCGCCGCCATTTCGATGCCGCGTTGGAACAAGCGGCGGTGGATGCGGCCAACGGCGCGGCCACATTTGCGGTCCTGCTGATCGACCTCGACCGTTTCAAGCCGATCAACGACATGTTCGGCCATGCCGCTGGCGACGCGGTATTGGCCAGCGTCGCGCAGGCGCTGAAGGACTGTTTGCGGGAAACCGACCTGGCGGCACGCATCGGCGGCGACGAGTTTGCCATTCTGGCGATCTCCACGGCGGAGGCCGACGCCCAACAACTCGCCGCCCGGATTCGGGAAGTGGTGGGTCGGGCCGAACTCCGTTTTGGGCAGGAATCGATCCGTCCCGCCTGTAGTGTCGGCGTCGCCACCTACCCGCGAAACGGGCGGCTCGGCGTCGAAGTGCTGCACGCCGCCGATATCGCGATGTATGCCGATAAATCGCTCCGCAGCGCCGTCGCCAGCCCGCCGCGAGCGACGTAAGGGCCTGCGCGAGACACCCTGTCGCTCGGCGAAGGTCAGCGGGGAAAAGCGCCCGCCGCGGCGCGCACCGCCGCCGCGATGGCCTCGGCCTGGGCGAACACCAGCGACGCGTCGCGCCCTTCCACCATCACGCGCAGCAACGGCTCGGTGCCCGAGGGCCGCAGGAGCACGCGACCCGCGTCGCCGAGCGCGCGTGCCGCCGCCTCCGTCGCGGCACGAATACCGGCGTCGGCGCGCCAGTCGAACTCCACAGCGAAGCGCACGTTGATGAGCTTCTGCGGAAACATCGTCAGGTCGGCACAAGCTTGAGCCAGCGTTTCGCCGCGTTCGGCGAGCGCCGCCAGCACTTGCAGGGCGGCAACGCTGCCGTCGCCGGTGGTGTGGCGGTCGAGGCAGATGATGTGGCCGGAATTCTCGCCGCCGAGCGGCCAGTTCTTTTCCTGCATCAGTTCGAGCACGTAGCGGTCGCCCACCTTGGCGCGCGCAAAGCCGACGCCGAGCCGGCCAAGCGCCTGCTCGAAGCCGAGATTGCTCATCAGCGTGCCCACCACGCCGGGCAGGCCCTTGGCCGCCTGCTGGCGGCGCGCGATGACGTAGAGCAGCTCGTCGCCGTCGAACAGCCGGCCGCTGGCATCGGCCATCAACAGGCGGTCGGCATCGCCGTCGAGCGCGATGCCGAGATCGGCGCGGTGTTGCAGCACTTGTTCCTGCAGGTGCGCCGCCGCCGTGGCGCCAACGCCGAGATTGATGTTGAGGCCGTCGGGTGCGGCGCCGACCGCCACGACTTCGGCGCCAAGTTCGTGGAACACCTTGGGCGCGACGTGGTAGGCCGCGCCATGCGCACAATCGACGACGAGCTTCAGACCGCGCAGATCCAACTCGTTCGGGAAGGTGCTTTTGCAGAACTCGATGTAACGGCCGGCGGCATCGTCGACGCGGCGCGCTTTGCCCAGGCCGGCGGATTCGCGGCAACCCATGGGCTGCTCCAGCCGCGCCTCGATTTCGGCCTCGATGGCGTCCGGCAACTTGTAGCCGCCGGCAGCGAAGAACTTGATGCCGTTGTCGTCGAAGGGGTTGTGCGAGGCCGAGATCACCACGCCGGCAGACAGCCGCAGCGCGCGCGTGAGATAGGCCACGGCGGGCGTCGGCAACGGCCCGCAGAGCATGACATCCACCCCGGCGGCGGCGAAGCCCGACTCCAGCGCGGCTTCGAGCATGTAGCCGGAGATGCGCGTGTCCTTGCCGATCAGCACCGCCGGACGCTCGCCCTCTTTGGTGTGTCCCTGCGAACGCGCGTGGGCGACCAGAGTTTCGCCGGCGGCGAAGCCCAGGCGCAGGGCAAAATCCGGTGTGATGGGAAATACGCCGACGCGGCCGCGCACGCCATCGGTGCCGAAGTATTTGCGTGACATCAGCTTCCTTTCATGGCCGCCAGCACCGCCAGCGCGTCGCGCGTCGCGGCGACATCATGGACGCGCACGATGCGCGCGCCGTGTTGGACGGCCAGCACGGCGGCAACCGCGCTGGCATGGCTGCGCGCTGCGCCGTTCGGTTGGCCAGTGACGGTACCGAGCATCGACTTGCGCGACAGCCCCGCCAGTACCGGCACGCCGACGGCCGCCAGACGGTCGAGTTCACGCAACAAGGTGAAATTGTGGGCCACGGTCTTGCCGAAGCCGAAGCCGGGGTCGATCAGCAGGCGCACGCGCGCAATGCCCGCTTGCTCGCAGGCCGCGACGCGCGCGGCAAGGAAATCGCGCACCTCGGCAGCAATGTCGTCATAGCGCGGATCGGCCTGCATGGTGCGCGGTTCGCCTTGCATGTGCATCAGGCAGACGCCGGCCGTGCTCGCCGCCACCACCTCCAGCGCACCGGGCACGGTCAGTGCGGCGATGTCGTTGATGAGCGCCGCGCCCTCATCGATGACAGCGCGCATCGCCTCGGGTTTGTGCGTATCGACCGACACCGGCAGCCCCCAATCGCGCACCGCACGCAGGACCGGCAACAGCCGCGCCAGTTCGACGTCGAGCGGCACCGGCGCAGCGCCGGGGCGCGTCGATTCGGCGCCCAAGTCGAGCAGATCCGCACCTGCGTCGCGCTGCATCTCGGCATGCGCGATGGCAGCCGCCACGTCGGCACCGACGCCATCGCCGGAAAACGAATCGGGCGTCAGGTTGACGATGCCCATCACTAGGGGACGGTCGAGGGACAGGCGGTAGCTACCGCAGTGCAAGATGTTCATCGTGCCGCGATTTTACCTGCCGGACACAAAGTCGGCATGGGCATAGGGAATCCACGTTGCAGGATCAACAGACCGATTCGCCGTTTCGCCCCTAATGCGCCTTAAGGTAACCGTAAGCTATTGAAATTATGATTGCCAGATTAGTCTAGCTACCTTGCCACCTTGAAATTACACCAAAGATATATATCGCTCGGTTTCTGCGTCGTCGCCTTCGTTTGTGGCACTACGGCCACGCTCGTCTCCGCGCCAGCCTCCGGGGCCACCATTGCTATCGGCAATAGCGCTGGTGTAAGCAAACGCCTCACTTCCGCAAAGTCTGTAAAGACCACCAAGACTAAGACCAACAAGACTAAGAAAACTAAGACCAACAAGACCGCAAAGACCGTCAAGTCCGCAAAGCCTTCCGTCAAGTTTTCCGCAAAGTCTTCTGCCGAGCCTGCCGAGCCTGCCGAGCCTGCCGAGCCTGCCGAGCCTGCCGAGCCTGCCGAGCCTGCCGAGCCTGCCGAGCCTGCTGAACCTGCTGAACCTGCTGAACCTGCTGAACCTGCTGAACCTGCTGAACCTGCTGAACCTGCTGAACCTGC